>ENA-ORXC01000180-ORXC01000180.1-marine-metagenome-genome-assembly--contig:-NODE-180-length-59034-cov-3.985464_pt1 | contig 59034 bp, 58 predicted proteins | sample MGYA00237865_ERZ511478 | MGnify/ENA metagenome assembly ERZ511478
CGCGCACGCTCAGGCCCACCGCCGAGACGGCCTCGCCCTCGCGGATCGGGTACCAGTCGACTTCCCAGTGATGCTCTCGCTCCGCATCGGCGGCGGTCACGCCCTTGACCGGACGTGCGAGGATCGGAACGCCGGTGCGGAAAACCTCCTTGACGGGATCGACCACCTGTTCCGTCAGGTTCGGGACGATCTCGTAGATCGTCTTGCCGATATGTTCGGGCGGCGACCTGCCGTTGATCGCCGCCATCCCCTCGTTCACGCGCAGATAGGTGAGATCGGGGGCCATCAGGGCCATGGGCTGGGGCGAGACGCGGTATAATTCCTCGATCTCGTTCAGATGGCGGCTGGCGCTGGCGCTGACCTCTTCCAGTTCGCGGGCATACTGACGCAGTTCGGTGACCGGAAGCAGCACGATGACGAGGCCGCGCTCCTTGTTGTCCGCCGTGATGTAGGGATTGATCGCGACATTCAGGTCGGCACTGCCGTCGATGGTGCGCATCTCCTTCTCGATCCGCTTGCCGCTGGTGCGGACCTGCTCGCAGGCGCCGATGAGATCGGCCATGTGGATGTCGCCGGCGATATCGCTGAGATGGCGATTGCGGTCCTTGGCCACGACGCGGAAATACGTGCGGGCCTCCGGCGAGAAGGACCGGATGCTCATGTCGTCGTCCAGGAAGAGCGTGGCGATATTGGTGCTGTCGGTGAAGTTGCGCAGATCGCTGAGCGCGGCGTCGAGTTCGATGACCTTGTTGCGCAATTCGTCGTTTACGGTGGTCAGTTCCTCGTTCGCGGACTGCATCTCCTCGTTCATCGACATGATTTCTTCGTTGGAACTCTTCAGTTCCTCGTTCGAGGTCTCCAGTTCCTCGACCGTCGTGCGCACGGTCTGCTGCGCGATCTCCAGTTCGTCTTCCAGGGCGCGGAGATAGACCTCGTCGACGGAAGAACCCTCGTGGTTGAGTTGCAGGGGGGTCGTATCGGCGGGCGCGAGGGCGTTGCGCTCCTCGAAGACGAGCATGCGGCGGGATTCGCGCAGGGGCCTGAGATAGATGGTGAGCCTGACCTGCTTGCCCTCCAGTTCCCCCGTCCATTCGGTATCGTGGGTCTTGTCGGTCGTGCTGTCGACATTGGCCAGCAGCCGGCGGATGATCCCCCGCAGCGGTTCGCGCGCCAGATCGACGATGTCGAGACGCGGAACCCCGGGGCCGATCTCCAGATACCGCCCGATGCGCCCGGACGTGTAGCCGAGGATGCGGTTGCGGTCGATCACCGCGAAGGCCGGGGCGTGGTGCTCCAGCACGACCTCGCGGTAGTACTGCTCGGGTGCCGGGCTGGCATCGCGCAGCTTTCCGGTGCCGCGCGCGGTCGAGATCGTCCGGGCGGGTCCGGCCAGCAGGGGCAGCGCGAGGGGGCGGGCGGTGGAATCGTCGCGCTTGTACAGGCGCAGCGGATGGTTCACATGCTCGAAATTGCCCTCGATCACCCCGAGATTCTCGCTGGGGCCGAGGAACAGGAACGCATCGGGTTTCAGCGCGTAGTGGAAGATCGGCATCACCCGGTCCTGCAACCACTTGTCGAAATAGATGATGACGTTGCGGCAGGAGATCAGGTCCAGTCGCAGGAAGGGCGGGTCCTTGATGAAGTTGTGGCGCGAGAATCGCACCATGTCGCGCAGGGGCTGGCTGACCTCGTACCCCGAATCGTTGGGCTTGAAATAGCGGTCGATCAGTTCCACCGGAATCGCCTCGATCAGCGTGTCGGGATAGATGCCCTCGCGCGCGGTCTTCAGCGCCTCCTCGTCGATATCGGTCGCGAAGATGCTGATGCGGGGGGACGTGTTGAGGCGATCCATCTCCTGCAGGCACAGGATCGCGATGGAATAAGCTTCCTCGCCCGTCGAGCAGCCCGCGATCCAGATGCGCACCTCGGCATCCGCGCCCTTGTCGACCAGCATGGGGCGGATCACGTTCTCCTTCAGCGCGTCGAAGGCGAGGCGGTCGCGGAAGAAGGACGTCACGTTGATCAGGATGTCGTGGAAGAGGCGGGTGCCTTCCTGATCGTCCGAGATCAGCCGTTGCAGGTATTCGTTCGGGCGCGTGATCCCCAGCACCGACATGCGCCGGGCGATGCGGCGCTCCATCGTGGCGATCTTGTAGTTGGAGAAGTCGTGCCCGGTGCGGTACAGCAGATGCTTGGCGACGCGCAGCTTGAAATCCTCGTCCCCCTTCAGCACGTCGCCCAGATCCTGGTGGCGGTCGAAGAATTCGCCGATGACCTCTATGATGTCCTCGGCGGGGAGCACCAGGTCGGACCCGCCCGCCTCCATCGCGCTGCGGGGCATGCCGTCATAGGCCGATTGCCGGGGGTCCTGCACGAGGCCGAGACCCCCCGCCTTCTTGATCGCGCGCATCCCGTTCGCGCCGTCGCTGCCGGTACCGCTGAGGATCACGCCGACGCAGTTCGCGCCATGTTCCGAGGCGAGGCTTTCGAGGAAGCTGTCGATCGGGCGGCGCAATCCGCGCGGCTGGTCGAATTCGGACAGGTGCATCGTGTATCCCTCGACGGTCAGCGAGGCGTTCGGGGGGATGATGTGGACCGTCCCCTCCTCGATGGTCATGCCGTCCTCGATCACCTTGACCGGTACGCGGGCCTTCTTGGACAGCAGTTCCTGCAACAGGCTGTCGTGGTCGGGGTCGAGATGCTGCACCATGACGAGGGCGAAGCCGTGGCTGGGGGTCATGGCCGAGAGCAGGGACTGGAACGCCTCCAGCCCGCCGGCGGAAGCCCCGACGCCCACAACGGGGAAACCGTCGGAACGTTTGAAGTCCTCGACCATTTCGGGAATGTTGCCGGCCTGTTTCATGACTTGACGCACCATTATGGGGGTGTGTGAAAGGTTGCGTATTGTCTACACTGTCTGTATCGCACCCGCCATGCCTCAAACATCGGCAATCGACAAAGTTTTCGAGCGGACGCGCGTACCGCTCACCCTTGTCGATGCACACGACGAGGAGTTCGCCCTGCTGCGGGTCAGCGATTCGTTCTGCGAGATGAGCGGGTATGACAGGGCGGATTGCATCGGGAGGAACTGCCGGTTCCTGCAGGGCGAGGACGTGCAGCAACCCGGGCGCTTCGTGCTGAGGGAAGCGCTGCAAGCGGGCGCCGACGTGCAGGTCATATTGCGGAACTACACGCGGGCGGGCAAGGCTTTCGACAATCTCATATTCGTGCACCATATTCGCGACCTGTACGGCAAGGTCGTCTACGTCATGGGGTCGCAATTCGTCATCCGCGACCGGGAAAGCGCGGACTCCCTCGATCGCCACCTCAACGCCCTCAACCAGGGCATCACCGTGCTCGCCAAGACGGATCAGACCGTGCAGATCAACGTGAAGCGCCAGATTTCGGCCTCGACCAGCGCCATGCTGCATTCGGCGGTGCTGCAGGATCGTCTCGCCGTCCTGGCCGGACGATGATCGCCGCCTCCGGCGGGGCGCGAGGCGGGGCCGCCTTCCTGTGGGCCGTCCTGATCGCCGTCGGCGTCGCCTGGGGCGGCTCGCAACTGCTGTCCAAGATCGCGATATCGACGGGGCATGATCCGGCGGGCGTGACGCTGCTGGAGACGGTCATCGCCGCCGTGATCACCACGCTCGCCTGCGTGCTGCGCGGGCGACGGCTACCCCTCTCGCGCGGTTCCGTGGTGTTCTACATCGCCTGCGGGTTCTTCGGGGCGGCCCTGCCGGGGACGCTGAACTACACCACCCTCCAGTACCTGCCGGTCGGAATCGTCTCGATCCTGATCGCGGGGGTGCCGATGATGACGCTGCTGCTCGGCCGGGCGACGGGGCGCGAGCGGTTGACGGGCCTGCGGATGCTGGGCATCGCGATGGGGGCGGGAGCCGTCGCGATGATCGCGCTGCCCGATGCCGCCGTGCCGGGAGTGGGGCAGGCGATATGGGTGATGCTGGGCCTGACCGTCGCGCTGTCCTACGCCATCGAGAATATCCTGATCGACACCGCCGCACCCCCCGGCACCGATGCCCTGACCCTGATGGCGGGGATGAGCTGGGCGGGCATGGCGCTGTTGCTGCCGCTGGTCTGGGCGCGGGACGGATGGGTCGACCTGACGCCGCTGGGCAACGCGGAACTGGCGATTCTCGCCGTCAGCGTTGTGCATCTGGTCTGCTATACGAGTTTCGTGTGGCTCGTGCAGGCGGCGGGACCGGTCTTCGCGGCGCAGGTCGGGTATCTCGTGACGATCTCGGCGGTGTTCTGGGGCATGACCATCCTCGGCGAGCGGCATGCGCAGATCATCTGGATCGCCCTGGCGCTGATGCTGGCGGGGATGGCACTGGTGCGCCCGCGCGACCCCGATCCCGACCCCTGATCCCTCACCTCGGTCCGTTCGATCCATGATGCCCGAGGAAGCGGGAAACTCCGGCAGGCACGACTCCGATTGCACCCGGCGTTTCGCGTAGTATGGTCGCCCGATCTTCAGGACCGCACGACGAGGAAGTCATGGCCATTCACATTCTCAAGGGCAGCAAGCCCGAATCCGAACGCTCGGCAGACGATGCGAAGACCCGCGCGGTGGTCGAGGCGACCCTTGCGGATATCGGCACCCGGGGCGATGCGGCGGTGCGCGAGCTGAGCGAGAAGTTCGACGGCTACACCCCCGCCCGCTTTCGCCTGAGCGACGACGATATCGCCGCGCTGATGAACAAGGTCTCCGCCCAGGACATGCACGACTTGAAATTCGCGCAGTCCCAGGTACGGGCCTTCGCCGAGGCCCAGCGCGCGTCGATGACCGATATCGAGGTGGAGACGCGCCCCGGCGTGGTTCTCGGCCACAAGCATATCCCCGTGCAATCCGTCGGCTGCTACGTCCCCGGCGGCAAGTTTCCGATGGTGGCCAGCGCGCACATGTCCGTCACCACCGCCAGCGTGGCCAAGGTGCCGCGCATCATCGCCTGCACCCCCCCCTTCAAAGGCGAGCCGAACCCGGCGGCCATCGCGGCGATGCATCTGGGCGGGGCGCAGGACATCTACGTGCTGGGCGGGATACAGGCCGTGGGCGCGATGGCGCTGGGGACCGAGAGCATCGACCCGGTACACATGCTGATCGGCCCCGGCAACGCCTTCGTCGCCGAGGCCAAGCGGCAGTTGTTCGGGCGGGTCGGCATCGACCTGTTCGCCGGGCCGACCGAGACGATGGTGATCGCGGACGATACGGTGGATGCCGAGATCGTCGCGACCGACCTGCTGGGGCAGGCCGAGCATGGCTACAACTCGCCCGCCGCCCTGCTGACCACCTCGCGCAAGCTGGCCGAGGCGACCCTGGCCGAGATCGACCGCCTGCTGACGATCCTGCCGACCGCCGAGACGGCAGGGGCGAGCTGGCGCGATTACGGCGACGTGATCCTGTGCGATACCTACGAGGAGATGCTGGGCGTCGCCGACGATATGGCCTACGAGCACGTGCAGGTGATGACCGACCGCGACGACTGGTTTCTGGAACACATGACCTGCTACGGCGCGCTCTTCCTCGGTCCGCGTACCAACGTGGCCAACGGCGACAAGGTGATCGGCACGAACCACACCCTGCCGACGCGCAAGGCGGGGCGCTATACCGGGGGCCTCTGGGTCGGCAAGTACCTCAAGACCCACAGCTACCAGCGCATCACCACCGACGAGGCCGCCGCCGAGATCGGCGCCTACGGCTCCCGCCTGTGCATGCTGGAGGGCTTCGTCGGCCACGCGGAACAGTGCAACGTGCGGGTGCGCCGCTATGGCGGGGTGAACGTGCCGTATGGCGAGGGTGCGCCGGTGCGCGGGGATGGCGAGTGAGTCGTCATTGAACTGCACTCATGTCATGATCATTGAAAGCCATCGGGTTACAAAGGCAGATAGACAGCGTCGGATGTGAGGTTGTTCTGATATGTATTGCGATATGTACCGTTGACATTGATATGTATCGTGGTACATATCGGTTATCGAATGATGACCGGGAGCGTAACGATGCCTATGATCGAAATCAGCGAAGACGCGATGAGCTACATGAAACAGAAAGCGCGGCCTCTGGAAGACACGACTCTCAGTGTCGTGGACCGCATGGTCGCGGAACTCCGCGAAACCGGAAGCACTATCGGCACGACGATGTCGGAGCCGGAGATGAGGTTCGGATCCGACGATTTCCCCTCCGTGCAGTTCACCACCATCACCTCGGGGAGTGTGGCGGGTGTTGCCGTCAAGCAGAAGTACTGGAACAATATTCTCGAGGAGATGATCGCGGCGTGTGCCGACAAGGTCGATTCCGGAGAGAGGATCAGTGAAAAGATGATCGGTAACGTGCTGCCCGGCAAGAATATCGATAACGGATATCGCTACGTCGAAAGTGCCGGCTTCTCCTTTCAGGGCATGGAAGCGAAACGTGCTTGCAGGAACATCGCGATACTGGCCGAATCGTTCGACGTGCCGGTGGATATAGCGTTTCGCTGGCAGGACAACGAGAGAGCACAATTTCCCAACCGTATCGCAAGGGTCGTTCTGCCATGATCCTCCCCCGCACCCCCTCCCTGCGCCTCGACGGCCGGCGCGCGCTGGTCGCGGGGGCCTCCTCCGGCATCGGTCTCGGATGCGCGGTGGCGCTGGCCGAGGCGGGAGCGCATGTCACGCTGGCCGCCCGGCGTGCCGACAGGCTGGCCGAGGTGCTGGCCGCCTTCACCGCCGAAGGGTGGCGGGCCGACGTGCTCCCGCTCGACGTGGCCGATACCGGGGCGACTCGCGCGGCTCTTGCATCGAGGGACCCCTACGATATCCTCGTCAACTCCGCCGGGCTGGCCATCCATTCCCCCGCGACCGAAACGGATCCGGGCGACTACGACCGGGTGACCGACCTGAACACGCGCGGAGCCTATTTCCTGCTGCGCGAGGTCGCCGCGCGGTTGATAGCCGCCGGTCGCCCCGGCTCGCTCATGACGATCTCGTCGCAGATGGCGCATGTGGGCGGCGTCGACCGCGCCGTCTACTGCGCGTCCAAGCATGCGGTGGAGGGGATGACAAAGGCGATGGCCATCGAATGGGGTCCGCACCGGATTCGGGTCAACACGATCTGCCCCACCTTCATCCGCACCCCCCTGACCGAACCGACCTTCGCCAACCCCGAACGGGTGGCCTGGGTCGAGGAGAAGATCAAGCTGGGGCGAGTCGGCGAAGTCGAGGATATCATGGGCGCGACCCTCTTCCTGGCCTCCGATGCCGCCGCCCTGATCACCGGAACGGCGCTGCTGGTGGATGGCGGCTGGACGGCGGATTGACCGTAAAGGGTGCGACGTTTGCACGTTTTGTGCTATATCACTGAATCGCAAGAGCTTTTCTTGTCGCTTGCCAAACGAGCCATTGCTTGACACTTTCCTAAGCGCTGCATATGTTGCGCCGGATTTCGACGCTCATCGTGCGATTCAAGGCGATTTTCAGGAGTGGGACATGGCCGAAATGCGGCCCGGATTGTCGAAGGACAAAACGGAGGCCGTTGGGGAACAGGCGGCGCTTGACAGGCTCTCGAGACGGATCGATACCGCCCGGGAAAGCATGGCACCGCCGCCGAGAAAAGCCCCCGGCAAATACCAGGGCCTGTCCATCGCCTGGCGCATGGTGCTCGAACTTGTCATCGGTTGCGGCTTCGGCGCGGCAATCGGCTACGCGATCGACGAAGTTGCGGGCACGCGCCCGTTGTTTCTGGTGGTATTCGGCCTTCTGGGCTTTGCCGCCGGTGTAAGGACCATGATGGCCTCCGCGCGGCAGATGCAGCGCAAGAGGAACGAGGGAGACGATCTTGGCGGCTGAAAAGAGCACGGATGGCGGGTTCAATATCGATCCCATGCACCAGTTCGAGATCAAGAACTGGATTCCGATCGACCTCGGGTTCATCGATCTTTCCTTCACGAATTCGGCCTTCTTCGCCTTTCTCGCGGTCGGGCTGGTCTGTCTGTTCCTGTGGACGGCGATGAGCGGTTCCTCGCTGGTGCCGTCGCGCATGCAGTCGATGGCCGAGGGTCTGTACGAATTCGTGCGCAACATGGTGCGCGATTCCTGCGGTGAAGCGGGGCTGAAGTACTTCCCCTACATCTTCACGCTGTTCCTGTTCATCCTGGGATGCAACCTGCTCGGGATGGTGCCGTATTCCTTCACGGTTACCAGTCACTTCGCGGTGACCGTCTTCCTCGCGCTTTCCGTCTTCATCACCGTCACCGTCATCGGCTTCATGCGCCACGGCGTCGGCTTCCTCGGCCTGTTCTGGCCGATGGACGCCCCCGCTTTCATGCGCCCGATCCTCGCGGTGATCGAGGTGATCTCCTACTTCGTGCGGCCCGTCAGCCATTCCATTCGCCTCGGCGCGAACATGATGGCCGGCCACGCGGTTCTCAAAGTCTTCGGCGGCTTCGTCGCTGCGCTGGGCGTCTTCGGGGTCATCCCGATCGCGGCCATCGTCGGCGTCACGGCGCTGGAATTCCTCGTCGCGGTCATCCAGGCATACGTCTTTGCCATCCTGACCTGCGTCTACCTCCACGACGCGCTGCACATGCACTAACGGCGTTTGCACGCATCTCTCTCAAGCAACAGTCATTCCATCTAAAGGAGCTTCACCATGGAAGGCGATATCGGAAACATGGGTCAGTACATCGGCGCAGGTCTCGCATGCATCGGCATGGGCGGCGCGGGCATCGGTGTGGGCCACGTCGCGGGCAACTTCCTCGCAGGCGCGCTCCGCAACCCGGCTGCCGCTCAGGAACAGACCGCCACGCTCTTCATCGGCATCGCGTTCGCCGAAGCGCTGGGCATCTTCAGCTTCCTCGTCGCGCTGCTGCTGCTGTTCGCTGTCTGATCATCCTAGACGTCCTCGGGCGAACCGGATCGGTTCGCCCGTCCTTTTTTCTGACTAGACGGAGGCCCGGATGGCATCGTCCGAAACCGTCGGCGAACACGCCGTCGACAGCGCCGAACACGGCGGAGGCATGCCGCAGCTCGACTTCGAGACCTGGGCATCACAGATTTTCTGGGCAGCCATCGCGCTGTTCCTGCTCTACCAGATCCTTGCCAAGAAGATCATGCCGCGCATCGCCGGGGCGCTCGAAGACCGTCACCACGCCATCGCGGACGATCTCGATGCCGCCGCCTCGCTGAAGCTGAAGGCGGAGGAGGCGCAGGGCTCCTATCAGAAGGCGCTGTCCGAAGCGAAGGCCCGCGCGAACGAGATTGCCGACAAGACCCGTTCGGACATCCAGACCCAGATCGACGCGGCGAATGTCAAGGCCGAGGCCGAGATCACCGCCCGCACCGTCGAGGGCGAGGAACGTATCGGTAGCATTCGGGCGGAAGCCGCCCAGAACGCCAAGCAGGTCGCGACCGAGACGGCCCAGGCCATTATCGAGAAACTCGCCCCCGGTAGTGCCGACCAGGGCACCATCGCCGCCGCCGTCGACCGGGCGCTGGCCGCACGGGGGATCGCGCGATGAGTGACAAGCTTGCCATCCTGATCGGCTTTTGCATCTTCATTGGCATCCTCTTCTACCTGAAGGTGCCGTCCAAGATCGCCGCCATGCTCGACGCTCGCGCCAACCGCATCCGGGCGCAACTCGACGAGGCCCGCGAAGCGCGGGAGGAGGCGCAGACCCTTCTCGCATCCTTCGAGCGAAAGCAGGCCGACGTGCAACGCGAGGCGGACGAGATCGTCAAACGCGCCAAGGCGGAAGCCACGGCCGCCTCCGAACAGGCCCAGGCCGACCTGCAGGAATCGATCGCCCGCAAGCTGCGCGCTGCCGAAGAGCGCATTGCTCAGGCCGAATCCGGTGCCATGCGCGAAGTGCGCAGCGCCGCCGCTGCCGCCGCGACCGCCGCCGCCCGGGAAGCCATCGCCGGAGGGCTGGCACCCGACCGCGCCGATGCCATGCTGGATGAGGGGATATCGACCATCGGAGCGCGCCTAAACTGAGCCCGATATTCCGCGCCTCGCATAGAAATGAAGACGCCGCTTCGAAATTTCGAAGCGGCGTCTTCATTTCTGCAATCCGGTTCGGTATGGCTGGGGCAATCCTTCCCAGATAGGCGCCGTCATGACCGATCCTTCCTCCCCCGTCCCCCTGATGCAGGGCAAGCGCGGCCTCGTCATGGGCGTGGCGAACGACCATTCCATCGCGTGGGGCATCGCCCGCACTCTGGCTGCGCAGGGCGCTGAAATGGCGTTCACCTACCAGGGCGATTCCTTCGGAAAGCGCGTGCGCCCCCTGGCCGAGAGTGTCGGTTCGTCGCTCGTGCTGCCCGCCGATGTACAGGACGAAGCCAGCCTCGATGCCGTGTTCGACACGCTGGCCTCGGAATGGGGATCGCTGGATTTCCTCGTCCACGCCATCGCGTATTCCGAGAAGAACGAGCTGAAGGGCCGCTACGTCGACACGTCGCGCGCCAACTTCCTGCGCACGCTGGATATCTCGTGCTTCTCGCTGACCGATCTGGCCAAGCGGGCGCTGCCCCTGATGAAGGACGGCGGGTCCATCGTGACGCTGACCTATCTGGGGGCCGAGCGGGTTCTGCCCAACTACAACGTCATGGGCGTCGCCAAAGCGGCGCTGGAGGCAAGTACCCGCTACCTTGCCGAAGATCTCGGTACGGACGGCATCCGGGTCAATGCGATTTCGCCCGGTCCGATGCGTACCCTGGCCGGATCCGCAGTCGGATCGGCGCGAAAGGTCTACGGATTCAACGTGCGCAATTCGCCCTTGCGCCGGACGGCGACACTGGATGAAGTAGGGGGAGCGGCCCTTTACTTGCTGTCGGACCTCGGAGGCGGCACGACCGGTGAAACCCTCTATGTCGATTGCGGGTATCATGTCATGGGAATGGTTGCCGAAGAAAATCTGAAATGACGGACGATTCGGTGCAGTTGTAGATCGGGGGTTTTTCTGGTATGCCGTGATACGATCTCTTGCGAGACGGTTCGCTATACTTGTGGAGACTACCGATGGCTACTGGTACCGTGAAGTGGTTCAATCCGACCAAAGGATACGGGTTCATCGAACCCAGCGAAGGCGGCAAGGACGTCTTCGTCCATATTTCCGCCGTGCAGAATGCGGGCCTGACCGGTCTCGCGGACGGTCAGAAGATCAATTACGAGATCGAGACCGACCGACAGGGGCGCAGTTCGGCCGGCACGCTCGAACCGACCGATTGACCGGAGGGCCGGTGTTGCCGGCCCCGTGCTTCTTCACCCGGTGACGCTGCGACGTCTGACGAACATCCCCATGGCGAGGATCAGCAGCGCGAGGGGTATCGGCTCCTTGACGACACCGCGCGCGGCGGTGACGAAGACATTGTCCTGTATCCAGTCGATGCCGGTATTGTCGCGAATGATGTCCGCGAGGCTGCGATTGTTGATCCAGGCCAGCACCTCACCGTCGAACATCCGCTCGTACCAGAACCGGTCGCCGCTGCGCAGGCGCGAGAACTGGTCGCCGATGATCGCGGCGTTGAGCGCACCGACCAGCGCGCCATCCAGCGCGTTCTCGGCCAAGGCCCCGATGAAGGGGTCCAGCCCGTCGAGGCTCGACCCGTACAACGCTTCGAGTTCGGCGGCGAGGACCGGATCATCGGTCAGGTCCGACCAGCTCTCGACCGGCTCCAGTCCGTAGGCCGCACGCAGCAGGTTGTAATCCGCCAGACCCACATCGCGGCCCCGCGCGATATTGCGGGCCAGCAGGTCGCTGTCCTCGCCGTCGCCCGCATTCAGGAAGTTGCGCAGTTCGGCGGATACCGCCGCATCGACCGCCATGGCATCCTGCGCGGCCAGCCCCCGCAGCAGCGGGTCCGTGCCGCCCGCTTCCAGAAACTCCTCCGGCGAGAAGAAGCCGTCGCGCAGTTGCAGGTGACCCTTGGCGATGGGGTCGCCGTTTTCGGCCAGACGCTCCAGTTCGTCGGGGATCATCGAGTGGCAGAACCGGAAGGCGCAGGTCGAGAATTCGGTCGTCATCCCGGCATTCACGCTGTCGTCATACCCGGAATAAGCCCCGATGCCACCTTCACCCAGAAGGCTCGGCAACCAGTCGTTATAGGTGATCGCCTGAATCTGCGCGCCGACGAGGGAGCGCGACTCCTGATAGACGCGCTCGCCCGACCAGTCCGGGTTCACCGCCGACAGCGTGTCCGCGATGCGGTTGTGCTCGCGTGCCAGCACCGTGTGCATGGTGGTCAGCTGCTGCTGCTCGTTGACGCGGATATCTCCGGCCATGAAATTGCCGTCGGCATCGCGGGGCAGGTTGCCGTCTGCGTCCAGAAGCATGCGCCCGCTGCCGTCATTCGCGCGCAAGGCCGTCGCGGTCGCCTCGTCGGAGCCGTAGACCATGGAGCCGTCGATATAGGCGGAAATCTCGTTGATGGCGGCTCCGTCCACGATCTTGACGCTGTCCACCGCGCCCATATTGCCGCCGAGGGAGAGATTGCCGGAGCCTTTGTTCTCTTCGGTCAGGGTGATGTCGTGGTCGATGAACTGGCCCCAGGCCCAGAACATGCTGCTCATCCCCTGATCGCCGACCGCACCGGGGCCGTCCATCGTGGTGGAGACGTCGCGGGCCGAGGGGCCGTCATTGCGCTCCAGCACCGTTCCGGATGTCGAGGCACCGGGTGCGGTCAGAAAGCTGGTATTCGCCGCGCCCCAATTCGTATTGGTGAGATTGTTGCCGACGCCCGAAAAGCTGCGGAACTCGATGCCATCGACCTCGACCGATCCGGTTGCGGCGCTCGCGCCGGATGCACATCCTGCCAGGCCGCCGACGGATGTGGTGCAAAGTGCGCCGGCATGGGCTGCGGGGGCCGCGATCGCACCAAACGCGAGGCTCAGGGCGAGGCCGGAGACTGCATGAATATACCGCATTGTTCTCTCCAAAATCGGGTCGATGGTGGAGAAGTAACACGCAAAACTCACGCCAATATGAACGCGCCGACGCTGAGGGCTTAAAAAGTTGAAATCGGCACGGGGTTCGCGTCTTCACGAAGGCTGAAACGGGCATCGGGCTTCATGAAGACGCTAGGGAGGTGCCGATCACGAGGCACGCAGCGACTCGCGCAGGGCGCGGATGCGGTTCGTGGCGGAACTGTCGGCATCACGCTTGGGTTCGTCCCGGACCGGCTTCTCCGCCCAGGGGTCATCCTGGGGATCGGCCTGATCGTCCCAGTCCTCCCATCCATCCGACACTTCCGTCAGGCGGAGTTCGCCGGGGTCGGAGCCGGGGGCGGCATGGGGCGTCGGGGCGGTCTTTGCGGGGGCGGATTTCGCGACCGCCGTCTCGTCGTCCCGGTCCTTGTCGGCTTTCCAGTCCGCCTTGATCGAATCGCGCAGGCGGTCGAGATTCGGCTTGCGCCATGTCGAGGCGTCCGAGGAATCGACGGCGGCGGATGCGGCGACCGGTTTGGTCCGGTCGTCGTCGAAGCCGGTCTCTTCGGCCTCTTCGGCGAAGATCGCATCGAAATCATCCGGCATCGTCTCCTGAAAGGCTGCCGGGGCTGTCTTGGCGGAGGAGGAGGCTGCGCGCGAATCGCCGGGCTGGCGGCGGGCGAAAATGTCCCTGGACGACCGGGCATAGACGTCGTCCTCGGTCTCGAACCCGCGACGTCTGCCCTTGCCCCGGAACAGCGTCCACCCGACGAGCAGCGCGAGTGCGGCAAGCGCGAGGCCGAGCAGGCCGAGCAGGCCGACGGTCGGCAGACCCATCCTGGCGGCCAGATCGGCAACGGATGCCTTCATTCCGGCCCAGAACCCGGTGGCCCGCTCCTGCGCCGCCTCGGCCCCAGAATTTGCCCCCTGTCTGGCCCGGGCGAGAAGATTCGCGGAATTCGTTTCTTCGGCGGGATCGGCGCGGGTCGGTTCCGGGCGCTCGACGGCGGGGGGCTGCGGTGCGTCCACCTTCTTCTCGATGCGCACGCGCTCGTCTTTCAGGGGGTCGATGAAATCGCTGGTGCTCTGGGCGAGAACCGAGAACCCCAGAACGCTCGATATCAGGACGCCGAAGCCGATATGTCGTGGCCAGGAACCAACGGCAATCTGCCGGAGCACGACGATATGTGTTCTTATGGTCCGAAAAGTCATCTCATCTTCCCCGCTATGTCCTGAATGAGGACAACAAAACTGCATCGGGGAAGACAATTCAAGTTGCAGGCCATCCGGCCATCGGAATACTCGCGGATGACATCAGGAGAAGGCGTCGGCCTCCGACGCCTTGCGCTCGGCCATGTAGGCCTTCAGCGCCTCGTCCTTGTCCGCATCCAGCGGCGGGGCGACGTATTCGTCGAGCTGGCGCTTCCATATGGCGTTCGCCCGCTGCGCCGAATCGCGCTTTCCCTCGACCTCCCATTGCTCGAAGGAGCCGTTATCGGTGGTCGTGGACTGGTAGAAGGCGGTCTGGAAATTCTCCTGCGTATGGGCGCAGCCGAGGAAGTGGCCACCGGGACCGACCTCGCGAATCGCGTCGAGGCCCTGCGCGTTCTCGCTCAGGTCGATCCCCTTGGCGAAGGTGTGCATCATGCCCAGTTGATCGCAGTCGAGAATGAATTTCTCGTAGGAGGCGACCAGTCCCCCCTCCAGCCATCCGGCGGAATGCAGCATGAAGTTGACGCCTGCCATGACCGCCGGGATGATGGTCGCGTTCGTCTCGTAGGCCGCCTGCGCATCCACCGATTTCGACCCGCACAGCGCCCCGCCGGAGCGGAAGGGCATGTTGTAGCGCCGCGCGAGCTGCGCCGCGCCGTACAGCACCAGCGCGGGTTCGGGGGTGCCGAAGGTCGGCGCGCCGGTCTGCATCGAGATATTGGCCGCAAACGTGCCGAAGATCACCGGCGCGCCGGGCCGCACGAGTTGCGCGAAGGCGGCACCCGCCAGCACTTCGCACAATACCTGCGTCAAGGTCGCGGTGACGGTCGTGGGCGACATCGCGCCCGCGAGGATGAAGGGCGAGACGATGCAGGCCTGATTGTGCTGCGCGTACACGTCCAGCGCGCCCAGCATGGTCCCGTCCAGCGTCATGGGCGAGTTGCAGTTGATGAGCGAGATCATCACCGTGTTGTTCTCGACGAACTCGTCGCCGAACACGATCTTGGCCATGTTGATCGAATCTTCGGCCCGCTCGGGGGCGGTGACCGACCCCATGAACGGCTTGTCGCTGTATTTCAGGTGGGCGTAGATCATGTCGAGATGACGCTTGTTGACCGCGATGTCGCATGGCTCGCAGATCGTGCCGCCCGAATGGTGCAGATAGGGCGACAGGTAGGTGAGTTTCACGAAATTGTTGAAATCCTCGATGGTCGCGTAGCGGCGACCCTTGTCGAGATCGGACACGAAGGGGGGGCCGTAGACGGGGGCGAATACGGTCGTCTTGCCGCCGATATGCACGTTTCGCTCGGGGTTGCGGGCATGCTGGATGAAGTCGCGGGGCGTCGTCTTGAGGATTTCGCGCAGCATTCCCTTCGGAAAGCGCACGCGCTCGGCCTCGCGCTCCACCATTGCGCCCGCCTCTTCCCACAGGTCCAGGGCGCGGGGATAGTCCTTGAAGCCGATCCCGACCTCTTCGAGAATCGCTTCGGCATTGCGCTCGATCAGATCCAGCCCTGCCTCGTCCAGCACCTCGAACTCGGGCAGGGTGCGGGTGATGGCGGGCATCTGCACCAGTTTGGGATGCAGTCGCGCGGCGCGCCGTGCGCCTGCACCGCCTGCGCCCCCCCGTCCACGACGTTTGCCGCTTTCCTCTGGCTGTCCGTCCATGATGCGCTCTCCCGATGCGATGTCTCCGGGGGGCAAATTATCGCGACCGGGCGCTTTCGCATGGCCGGATTTCGTCACTCGGCGCGGCATCCGCGACCTCGGGGACTGGACAGGGCAGGGCGGGGGGCTTAGGCGGGCGGGATATGCAGCCGGAGACCTCACCCATGGCCGATCCCCACGCCGAACGCATCCTGATCATCGATTTCGGATCGCAGGTCACCCAACTCATCGCCCGCCGCATCCGCGAGGCGGGGGTGTTCTGCGAGATCGTGCCGTTCGACAAGGCGGAAGGCGCGGTGGCGGGCGATGACCTGAAGGGCGTGATTCTCTCGGGCGGTCCCGGCAGCGTTGGCGACGAGGGCAGCCCCCGCGCCCCGCAGGCGGTGTTCGAGCGGGGCGTGCCGGTGCTGGGCATCTGCTACGGCCAGATGTGCATGGTCGCGCAACTGGGCGGCGAGGCCTCCGGCAGTACCGAACGCGAATTCGGGCGTGCCTTCGTCACGGTCAGGAATGCGTCGCCCCTGTTCGCCGGGCTGGCCGGGCCGGGCGAGGCCGAGGAAGTCTGGATGTCGCATGGCGACCGGGTCACGGCCCTGCCGGAGGGTTTCGAGATCATCGGCGCGTCGCCCAATGCCCCCTTCGCCGCATTCGCGGACGAGGCGCGGCGCTTCTACGGCGTGATGTTCCACCCCGAAGTGGTCCACACCCCGCGCGGGGCGACCTTGCTGACGAACTTCGTGCGGCATATCGCCGGATGCACCGGATCGTGGACCATGGCCGCCTATCGCGACGAGAAGATCGCGGCGATTCGGGCGCAGGTCGGGCCGGAGGGGCGCGTGATCTGCGGCTTGTCCGGCGGGGTCGATTCGTCGGTCGCCGCCGTGCTGATTCACGAGGCGATCGGGGAGCGACTCACCTGCGTCTTCGTCGATACCGGCATGATGCGCGCGGGCGAGGCGGACGAGGTGGTCACGCTGTTCCGCGACCATTACAACATCCCGCTGGTGGCGCGCGATGCCTCCGACCTGTTCATCGACGCGCTGGCCGGAATCAGCGACCCGGAAACCAAGCGCAAGACCATCGGCGGCCTGTTCATCGACGTGTTCGACGAGGAGGCGACGAATGCGGGCGGGGCCGATTTCCTGGCGCAGGGCACGCTCTACCCCGACGTGATCGAGAGCGTCAGCGCCACGGGTGGTCCCAGCGTGACCATCAAGTCGCACCACAATGTCGGCGGCCTGCCCGCGCGCATGAAGATGCAGCTGGTCGAACCCCTGCGCGAACTCTTCAAGGACGAAGTGCGGGCGCTTGGCCGCGAACTGGGCCTGCCCGATACCTTCGTGGGCCGTCATCCCTTTCCGGGGCCGGGACTGGCGATTCGGTTGCCGGGGGACATCACGCGCGAGAAACTCGACATCCTGCGCGCCGCCGACACGATCTATCTGGACGAAATTCGCAAGGCCGGTCTTTACGACACGATCTGGCAGGCGTTTGCGGTGCTGCTGCCTGTCAAGACGGTCGGCGTGATGGGCGACGGGCGCACCTACGACCATGTGTGCGCGCTGCGCGCGGTGACCTCGACCGACGGGATGACGGCGGATTACTTTCCGTTTCCGCATGATTTCCTGGGGCGGGTGGCGACCCGGATCATCAACGAGGTAAACGGCATCAACCGCGTCGTCTACGACATCACCTCGAAACCGCCCGGAACCATCGAATGGGAGTGATCGTGGTCCGGGGCGACCGGTTCGGCCTCGTGCAGCGGTGGGCGAAACAGGGGATCGTTTCGATGCAGGTCCGGAAACACGGGGATTCCGGCATATCATGCATGGTGAAAACGATTTTGCGAGAAGACTGGCTGGGGCGGCAGGATTCGAACCTGCGCTCTTCGGTACCAAAAACCGCTGCTTTACCAGCTAAGCTACGCCCCAATGCGGTGGACCGTGTAACGCCGCCCGCGCGCAATGGCAAGCGGCTAGACGTGCAAATGTCGCGGCGGTTTCGCTGGACGATGTGCGTCATCGGGAATAAGTAAGGCATAATTGCGCCCGCCCTGTTCGCGTGAGCGCCTGTGCACGGCTTTCGATGGAGAACGAATTTGGCCCATGCGGATGACAAACACGGTCACGTCGCGGATGAGGACCGCCGCGACATCCTCTTTCTCGCCACCGGAGCGACGGCCGCCGTCGGCGTCGCCTCGGCCGTCTGGCCCCTGATCGACCAGATGAACGCGAGCGCCTCGGTCCTCGCCCTGTCCACGATGGAGGTCGATGTCGGCGCGCTGGAGCCGGGGCAGGAGATGAAGGTTTCCTTCCTGAAGGCCCCCGTCTTCATCCGCCGCATGACCGAAGAGGACATGGCCGCCGCCGAAGCGGAATCGCTGGGCAGCCTGCCCGATTCCGACGCCCGCAACCCGAACCATCCCGGCGAGCAGGCCACGGTCAAATCCCGGCTGGTTAGCGAGGACAGCGACATCATCGTCCTGTCCGGCGTGTGCACCCATCTCGGCTGCGTGCCGCTAGGTGACGGCGCGGGCGACTTCAACGGCTGGTTCTGCCCCTGCCACGGGTCGCATTACGACAGTCTGGGCCGCATCCGCCAGGGACCGGCCCCCGAAAACCTGCCCATTCCGGTCGCGTCCCTCGACGGCGACATCCTGAAGCTCGGATAGGAGATCACGCCATGGGAACGATCCCCCAGGAGCATTACGAACCGAAAGAAGGGTCCACCGCCAAGTGGATCAACGACCGTCTCCCCATCGTCGGGATGATGGACCACCTCGCGAAGTTTCCGACCCCGAAGAACCTGAACTGGGCCTATGTCTTCGGCGGCATCCTGGTGCTGTTCCTGGTGATCCAGATCATCACGGGCATCGTGCTGGCGATGCATTATCAGGTCGGCGAGACGGCCTCCTTCGCGTCGGTCGAGCATATCATGCGCGACGTCAACTACGGCTGGCTGCTGCGCTACGCCCATGCCAACGGCGCGTCGTTCTTCTTCATCGCCGTCTACGCGCATATTTTCCGGGGCCTGTACTACGGCTCCTACAAGGCACCGCGCGAGATCCTCTGGATCATCGGCGTCCTGATCTACGTCGTCATGATGGCGACGGCGTTCATGGGCTACGTGCTGCCCTGGGGCCAGATGAGCTTCTGGGGTGCCAAGGTCATCACGTCGCTGTTCGGCGCGATCCCGCTGGTCGGCGAAAGCCTGAAGATGTGGCTGTGGGGCGGGCCGTTCGTCGGTGAAGCCACGCTGAACCGCATGTTCTCGCTGCATTATCTGCTGCCGTTCGTGATTGCGGGCCTCACGGTCCTGCATATCTGGGCGCTGCACCATGTCGGCAACACCAACCCCACCGGGGTCGAGGTGCGCAAGCAGTCGCTGGAAACGGTAAAGAAGGACACGATCCCCTTCGCGCCATTTTATGTGACCAAGGATCTGTTCGCGATCCTCGTCTTCCTGATCGCCTTCGCGTTCTTCGTCTACTTCGCGCCGAACTACCTGGGGCACCCCGACAACTATATCGAGGCGAACCCGCTGGCGACGCCCGCGCATATCGTGCCGGAATGGTACTTCCTGCCGTTCTACGCGGTCCTGCGCGCGATCACCTTCGACATCTTCTGGATCATTCCGGCCAAGCTGGGCGGCGTCATCGCGATGTTCGGGGCAATCGCGGTCCTGGCCTTCGTCCCATGGCTCGACACGTCGAACGTGCGCTCGACGAGCTACCGTCCGATCTATCGCTGGTGGTTCCTCGTGCTCGTGATCGACTTCTTCGTCCTGATGTGGGCGGGGGCCATGCCGGCCGAGGGTATCGTGCCGCTGGTGTCGCTGCTCGCCACGATCTACTGGTTCGCGCATTTCCTGATCGTCCTGCCGGTGGTGGGCCTGATCGAGAAGCCGCTGCCGCGCCCCGAGACGATCGAACAGGCGTTCAGGGACAAGCATGACGACGATTACGATGCCGATCGCAGCCAGTCTGCCGGCACCGCCGCGCAGCCTGCGGAATAAGGGGACCGATATGAAACTGTCCATTGCATCGGTCCTGACCGCCGCGATCCTGTTCACCTCTCCCGCCCTCGGGGCGGGGGCGGGGTATCTCAAGGACCACGAGTTCTCGTTCGACGGGATGTTCGGGGCCTATGACCAGGGCGAATTGCAGCGCGGATACCAGATCTACGAACAGGTCTGCGCCGCCTGCCACGGCATGAAGCACGTTCCCTTCCGCACCCTCGCCGCCGAGGATGGCCCCGGCTTCGGGGATGCCGAAGTCAAGGCCATCGCCGCGAATTTCGAGGTTGCGGACGAGGAAGGCGACCCGGGCGACACCCGCCCCGGGAAACCTTTCGATTACTTCCCGACGCCCATGGCCGGGGGCAACCCGCCGGATATGTCACTGCTGGCCAAGGCCCGCGCGGGCGGGGCGTTGTACATCTACAGCATCCTCCTCGGCTATACCGGCGAGGAGAAGGAAGTCGGGGGCGCCTATCTCTACGAGAACAAGGCCTATGGCGGCTATTTCGGCATGGCACAGCCGCTCTATGCCGGGGATATCGAGTATTCGGACGGAACGCCCGAGACGCTGGAGCAGTACTCCAACGACCTGTCGGCCTTCCTGATGTGGACCGCCGAACCCAAGCTGGTCGAGCGCAAGCAGGCAGGCGTGTGGTCGATGGGCTTCCTGATCCTCTTCGCCACGCTGGTCTGGTTCACCAATCGCAAGGTGTGGGCCAAGGTCAAGCACCCGAAGGATCACGCATAGGCCCGCTACTCGATCCATGAGTGCAAGAAAATTGAGGGATGCCGCTTGATTGTCGGCATCCCTTCGGTGTATCTACCCTTTCCTCTTGACAGACTGCGGAGCAACACATGGCGCGCGTAACCGTCGAAGACTGCGTCGACAAGATACCGAACCGGTTCGAGGTCGTGCTGCTCGCGAGTCATCGTGCGCGCATGATCACCACCGGCGGCTCGATGCTGGTCGAGCGCAACGAGGACAAGTTCCCCGTCGTCGCCCTGCGCGAGATTGCCGAGACCGCGATCACCGCCGACGACCTGCGCGAGGAGGCCATTGCCTTCCTGCAGAAGCATGTCGAGGTCGACGAACCGGTCGAGGACAATATGGCCGCCTTGATGGGTGAACAGGATGCGCCGGATGACGACATGTCCGAAGCCGACCTGATCCGCGCCCTTCAGGCGGAGAGCTCGTCGACCTGATGGGCGCGTCGGCGGGGGAGACCCGGCCGGAAACGAGCGCGCCGCTGCCTGCGGCGCGGGCCTTGACGGGCGAGTACGAGATCCTCAAGACTCGGATTCTCGGCTACAACCCCGATAGCGACATCGATCTGCTGCACCGCGCCTTCACACTGGGCGCGCGCGCGCACGGATTCCAGGATCGCGCGTCGGGCGAGCCGTATTTCACCCACCCCATCGCCGTCGCGAACCTGCTCGCGGATTTGCGCCTCGACGATGCCAGCATCGCCACCGCCCTGCTGCACGATGTCGTGGAGGATACCGGCTACACCCGGGGCGATATCGAGGACATGTTCGGCGAGGAGATCGCGGGGCTGGTGGCCGGGGTCACCAAACTCAGCGAGATCGAGGAGCGCGATGCGGTCGTCACGTCGCGTGAGGAAGCCCAGGCCGAGAACTTCCGCAAGCTGATCCTCGCCGTGGCCCGCGATGCGCGCGTCCTGCTCGTCAAACTGGCCGACCGTCTGCACAACATGCGCACCCTCGCCGGTCTGAGACCCGAAAAGCAGGACCGGATCGCGGCGGAAACGATGGAGGTCTACGCCCCCCTCGCCGGGCGCATGGGCATGCAGGATATGCGCGAGGAACTCGAAGACCTCGCCATCCGGGTGCTGAATCCCGGCGCGCGCACTTCGGTCCTGCGCCGATTTGCCAAGCTGCGGCACAAGCACGGTACGATGGTCGTCGGCGAGGTCGAGCGCGATATCGAGGCTACGCTGGGAGCCATGGGGATCAAGGCGCGGGTCTCCAGCCGCCAGAAGCGCCCCTATTCGATCTGGCGCAAGCTTCAGGAGGACAAGGTCGGCTTCGAGAGCCTGTCCGACATCGTCGCCTTTCGCATCGTCGTGAATTCCGAGGATGACTGCTATCTTGCCCTCGGGGCCGTGCACCGCAAGTGGCCGGTCGTGCCGGGGCGGTTCAAGGACTATATCTCCCAGCCCAAGACCAACGGCTACCGGTCGGTCCATACGACGGTGATCGGCCCGAACGGCTGGCGGGTCGAGGTGCAGATCCGCACCACCGCGATGCACGAGCATGCCGAACGCGGTGTCGCGGCGCATTGGAGTTATCGCGACGGACTTCGGGCCGAGAACCCCTATGCCGTCGGCCCGACCCTGTGGCTGAAGGACGTGCTGGAGCGGCTGGAGCAGGGTGCGCGGCCCGACGAGTTCCTGGAACACGTCAAGCTGGAGATGTACCACGATCAGGTCTTCTGCTTCACGCCCAAGGGCGATGTGCGGCGTCTGCCGAAGGGGGCGACGGCCCTGGATTTCGCCTATGCGATCCACACGAATCTGGGCAATTCCTGCGTCGGCGCGCGGGTCGACGGGCATCAGGCCCCGTTCTGGAAGGAATTGCGCAACGGCCAGAATGTCGAGATCCTGCGGTCGGACGGCCAGCAGCCCAGCTCCGACTGGGAGGACATGGTCACCACGGGCCGCGCGAAATCGGCGATCCGGCGGGCTTTGCGCGAGATCGAGCGCAGCGAGCGGGCGCGCTTCGGTCGCCAGTTGCTCGACCGGTCGTTCACCCGGGCCGGGTACGACCTCGGCGAGGACGACCTGACCCGGGCGATCAGCGTCTTCGATCTGCCGAATACCGACGCCCTCTTCGTCGCTGTCGCCGCCTCGGAACTGCATCCCGACGAGGTGTTCAAGGCCGCCAATCCCGACCTCGACCGCGATGCCAGCGCCGAAATCGCGGCGCGCGAGGAACCGGCGGTCTTCCTGCGCGGGGCGCAGCGCAGCCCGGTCCATCATTTCTGTCCGGTCTGCATGCCGATCCCCTTCGAGCGGATCATCGGCGTGGTCACGGCGGGAAAGGACGGCGTCAGCGTCCACCGCATCGATTGCAGCCTGCTCGCCGAGGACGATTCGGACGGGTCGGCGGAGGAGTGGCTCGACATGTTCTGGGGCGAGGGGGCCGATGCGGTCGCGCGCTATCGCACCCGCGCCGCGCTGACGCTGGCGAACGAGCCGGGGGCGCTGGGGTCGGTCTGTACCGGCGTCGGGGCGCTCGGGGCGAATATCGACGACATGCGGATCGTCGAGCGCAAGCCCAGCTATTACAAGGTCGTCATCGACCTGGAGGTGCGCGATGCGCGTCACCTGCACCGGATACTGCGCGCGCTGGATGCGCAGCAGCGCGTCGACAAGGTCGAGCGCATCGCGGGCGTCGATGCCGGGGACGGTCGCGGTCTTCCGACTTGAACTCGGGGCGTTTCGGGTACATGTGTGCATTACCTTAACGCAAGGGACTGCCCGTGACCGATGATGATGTACTCGCCGACTTCCGTGCCGCCGACGCTCTGCTCGACGGGCATTTCATCCTGTCATCCGGCAAGCACAGCCCCAACTACCTGCAATGCGCACGGGTGATGATGGATCCAGCACGGGCTGCGCGGCTCTGTTCGGCACTCGCCGGAAAAGTGCGGGCGGCGCATGGTGCGGATGCGTTCGATCTGTGCGTGTCCCCGGCCATGGGCGGCGTGATCGTCGGCTACGAACTCGCACGGCAACTCTCGCTTCCGTCGATCTTCGCCGAGCGTGTGGACGGGGCCTTCACCTTCCGGCGCGGGTTCGATCTGGCGCGGGGCGCGCGGTGCCTGATGGTCGAGGATGTGGTTACCACCGGCCTGTCGTCGCGCGAATGCATCGCGGCGATCGAGGCGGCTGGCGGAAACGTGATCGGCGGGGCGGCCCTGGTCGATCGCAGTGGTGGCGCGGCGGATATAGGCGTGACATTGACGGCTCTCGTATCGTTAACGATTCCGGCCTATGATGAGGCGGAGATACCGACGACCCTCGCCGCCTTGCCCGCCGTGAAACCCGGCAGTCGGGGCCTCGGGGCGTGATCGGCAGGTCGGTGCCCGGGCATCGCAAGCGGAGAGATGCATGATCCTCAAGCGCGGGAAGCAGCAGTCGCTCCTGCAGCGCATCCAGACCTTTCTCTGGCCGGAGAAGGGTTTTTCGCGCGGGTGGCGTTACATGCGTCACCGGGTCGAGCGGATCAACGATACCCCCACCAATATCGCCATCGGCTGCGCCATCGGGGCGCTGGTCTCCTTCACGCCGCTGTTCGGCCTGCACTTCGTGGTGGCGGTTCTGATTGCCAAAATGATCCGGGTCAATATCATCAGCGCCCTTTTCGGAACGGCGGTCGGCAATCCGATCAGCTTTCCGTTGATCGCGACGGGGTCGATGTCGGCCGGGTCGCTGTTGCTGGGCCGCTCGCCGAGCGTCTATCACGCCGATGGCGAGGGGGTCATCGTCGCATTCATGGATATCGGGCGATTGCTCTATGATGGCACGCGCAGTGCGATGGGGATCGCGGAGCCGGGTACGGTGTCGTGGTCGACCGCCGCCCAGCGCCTCAGCGAATTCGGGGATCAGGTCATGCTGCCCTATGCCATCGGGGGCATGATCTGCGGCATCCCCGTCGCGATCGCCACCTTCTATATCGTGCGGCCGACCATCGCCGCCTACCAGAAGCGCCGCGCCGAGAAACTGGCCAAGAAGCGCATCGAGCGCGCGGGCAAGAAGAGCGCGGCGGAGCAGGGCGGCTGATTTCGCCTGACCTGCGGTCGCGCACGCCCTATATCACCGTCTCAATCGCAGTGAGGGAAATACCATGACCGCTCCGCGTCTGGGTGTGAATATCGACCACGTCGCCACCATCCGCAATGCCCGGGGGGGCGCGTTCCCCGACCCCGTGCGCGCCGCCCTGCTGGCCGAGCGGGCAGGGGCGGACGGCATCACGGCGCATCTGCGCGAGGACCGGCGGCATATCCGCGACGCCGATATCGAGGCGCTGATGGCGGCCTTGGCCGTTCCGCTGAACTTCGAGATGGCGGCCACGGCGGAGATGCAGGCCATCGCCCTGCGCCACCGCCCCCACGCTGCCTGCATCGTCCCCGAAAAGCGCGAGGAGCGGACGACCGAGGGCGGGCTGGGTGTCCTCCGGGACGAGGCGCGCCTGTCGGATTTCATCGCTCCCCTGCGCGAGGCGGGAAGCCGCGTCTCGATGTTCATCGAGGCGGACTCCGACCAGATCGCGGCCTGCGCCCGGATCGGCGCTCCGGTGATCGAACTGCATACCGGCACCTTTGCCGAGGCGCATTTGTCCGGTGACGACGTCCGCCGTACCCGCGAGTTGGACAGGCTTGCCGAAGGCGTGCGAATCGGCGTCGAGGCGGGGTTGGAGGTTCATGCGGGCCATGGTCTCGACTTCGAGACCGCCCGGCTGATATCGGCGATCCCCGGCATCTCCGAGTTGAATATCGGCCACTTCCTGATCGGCGAATCGGTCTTTCTGGGGATGGAGGAGGCCATGTGCCGTATGCGCGCGGCCATGGATGCGGGGTATGCGGAGGCGAAAGCGGCGTGATCATCGGAATCGGAACCGACCTCGCCGACATCCGCCGCATCGCCAGCACGCTCGACCGCCATGGCGAACGGTTCACGAATCGCGTCTTCACCGATATCGAGCGGGCGCGTTCCGAAAGACGACCCCACCGGGCGGCAAGCTATGCGAAACGCTGGGCGGCCAAGGAGGCATGCTCAAAGGCTCTCGGCAGCGGCGTGCGGATGGGGGTGGCCTGGCGCGAGATGGGGGTCGAGAACCTGCCCGGCGGCCAGCCCACCCTGCACCTGTCGGGGGGCGCCCGCGCACGGCTGGACCGGTTGACCCCGCCCGGGCATACGGCGCGTATCCACCTGACGCTGACCGATGACGACCCCTATGCGCAGGCTTTCGTCGTCATCGAGGCGCTGAAGGATGAAACTGGCGCTTGATCGCGGCCTGCACAGGGGCCATGTTTAGAACAGTTCTAAAAATACAGGAGCGATTCCGCTCCGGCGAGGAATGCGCACCATGTTCATCCAGACGGAAGCGACCCCGAACCCGTCGACCCTGAAATTCCTTCCGGGCCGCACGGTCATGGCCAACGGCACTGCCGATTTCACGAAGGTCGAGGATGCCGAATCCTCGCCGCTCGCCCAGCGAATCTTCGCGGTCGAGGGCGTCGAGGGTGTCTTTCTCGGCCCCGACTTCATCTCGGTCGCTAAGGGCGATGCCGATTGGGCGCATATCAAGCCGTCGATCCTCGGCGCGGTGATGGAGCATTTCACATCCGGCCAGCCGGTCATCGCCGACACTGCCGATACCGATAGCGGCCATGCCGAGCATGACGGCCCGCACGGCGCGATCGTCGCGCAGATCAAGGATCTGCTCGATACCCGGGTGCGCCCCGCCGTCGCCCAGGACGGGGGGGACATCACCTTCCACGGGTTCGAGGAGGGCGTCGTCTACCTGTCGATGCGCGGGGCCTGCGCCGGGTGCCCCAGTTCGACGATGACCCTGAAGATGGGGATCGAGAATCTACTGCGGCACTACATCCCCGACGTTCTCGAAGTGCGCCCCGTTCCCACCTGATGCGCGTTCTGGGTATCGATGCGTGTCTCGGCCATTGTTCGGTTGCCGTGCTGGAGGGTGATTCCGCTCTTGCACACCGCAGCCAATCGATGGTGCGCGGGCATGTCGAACGCCTCGCGCCCATGGTTGCCGACGTACTCGCCGATGCCGGTATTGCCCCCGGAATGCTCGATCTGATCGGGGTCACCTGCGGTCCCGGCGGATTTACGGGCGCGCGCCTCGGGGCGGCCTTCGCGCGGGGCCTTGCGCTGGCGAGCGGTTGTCGGGCCGTCGGGATATCCACCCTCGAAGCCCTGGCGTTTCCGTATCGGCCAGAGGGCGTGATCGTGGCGATCGACGGTCGGCGGGGTGATCTGTTCGTGCAGGTCTTCGGGGATGGTGACAGCGGTCCCGGCCCCGAGGTCATCGCGGTCGACGAACTGCCCGCCTTCGCCGCCCGGCACGGAACATTCCGCCTCGTCGGCCCCCGGGACCTGCCCCGCATCGACCCCGCCGATATCGCACGGATCGCGGCTACGCGCGCCGATGCACAGACCCCGCGACCCCTGTACCTGCGCGCCCCGGATGCGAAAGTCGCGATGCGGCCGGTTCTTCGATGAATATGCGCGAGTGAGTCCGGTATCCCATGACTGACCCCGATTCCCTGACACTGCACTATTACACCGATCCACCCCCTGCCTCACTGATTCGTGAACTTTCTACCCTTCAGGCCCGCGCTTACGCCACGGTAGGGATGCGGGGATGGAGTGCGTCCGAGATTGCCGAAACGATCCGGTCGCCTGCGGGTAGAGTACTGGTTGCCTGTGGCGGAAATGGCGAAGTTCGCGGGTTCCTTCTTGCAACCGTCCTGGATCGGAACGGGGAAGTCCTGATTCTCGCCGTGAATCCCGCGTGTCGACGATCGAATGTCGGGACACGGCTCATGAATGAACTGATGAGTGGCGAAACCGGTATCGAAATGGAATCTGTTATACTGGAAGTTGCAACAACAAATCTTACTGCTATGAAATTTTACTATATGTTAAATTTTCATGAAATTGGTATACGACAAAACTACTACTTGATCGATGGTCGTAGAATTGATGCACAACTGCTACGGAGAGACATTTCGAAAAAGTTCACCTCGCTGAACACATAGTATTTTTTAGCATACTAATCAAAAATACGTTCTTTTCTCTTGCAGTCTCATTTCATATGAATAACACCGTAGTTAGTAGTGCGTAATGCACTTGTTATGCGATGCGATATTCATTTTCATCACTTAAAGTGGAGTGCCCCATGCCAGACACCGTGATCGAACGATCCGAAATCCTGCAACTGACATCGGACATTGTTTCGTCACATGTCTCCAACAACCCGGTTCCTACCGGTGATTTACCCGATCTGATCGAAGCTATATTCAAGAAAATCGATATTCTTGCCAACGAACCCGAGGAAGAACCGGTCGAGGAGCTGAAACCCGCCGTTCCCATCAAGAAATCGATCACGCCCGATCACATCATCTGTCTCGAAGACGGCAAGAAACTTAAAATGCTGAAACGGCACCTGAAGACGTCCTACAATATGACGCCGGAAGACTACCGTGAACGGTGGGGCCTTCCGAGCGATTATCCGATGGTCGCGCCCAACTATGCTGCGAAACGCCAGGAACTCGCGAAGAAGATCGGCCTTGGTCGCAACCGCGCGGCGGCGAAGGTGACAACCTAGCACCCGTCACCGGGCAGGTATTCGGGCGCGTTCGCATTGCGGACGCGCCTTTTTTGTGCTTTGGGTTCGCGATGAATGCGCCGGTTCCCAAGAAACTGTTCATCCGCACCTATGGCTGCCAGATGAACGTCTACGATTCCGAACGGATGACCGAGGCGCTGGCCGGCTCCGGCTACAGCGCCGTCGACACACCCGAAGACGCCGATCTCGTGCTGCTCAATACCTGCCATATCCGCGAAAAGGCCGCCGAGAAGGTCTATTCGGAACTGGGCCGCATCCGCAAACTCGCCGATGCGAAGGCCGAGCGGGGCGAAACGATGCGGGTCGGCGTGACCGGCTGCGTCGCCCAGGCCGAGGGGCAGGAAATCGTGAACCGGCAACCGCTGGTCGATCTGGTGGTCGGCCCGCAGGCCTATCACCGTCTGCCCGCGATGCTCGACGCGCTGGATGCGGGCGAGGGCGCGCAGGTCGTCACGGATTTCCCGGTCGAGGACAAGTTCGCCGCCTTGCCCCAACGTGCTCGACGGGCGCTGCCGAGCGCGTTCCTCAGCGTGCAGGAGGGATGCGACAAGTTCTGTGCCTTCTGCGTCGTGCCCTATACGCGCGGTGCCGAATTCTCGCGCCCCGTGGCGCAGGTGCTGGCCGAGGCGCGGCGTCTGGCGGAATCCGGCGTGCGCGAGGTCACGCTGCTGGGCCAGAACGTCAACGCCTATCACGGCGAGGGGGAGGGCGGCACGTGGTCGCTCGCCCGCCTGATCCGGGCCGTCGCGCGGGTCGAGGGGATCGACCGCATCCGCTATACCACCAGTCACCCCAACGACATGGAGGGCGACCTGATCGCCGCCCATGCCGATACCGAAGAGCTGATGCCCTATCTGCATCTGCCGGTCCAGTCCGGGTCCGACCGCATCCTCGGGGCGATGAACCGCAAGCATACCGCCGACGACTACCTGCGCCTGATCGACCGTATCCGGGCCGCCCGGCCCGATATCGCGATGTCCGGGGATTTCATCGTCGGCTTCCCCGGCGAAACCGATGCGGATTTCGAGGAGACGCTGGCACTGGTGGACGCGGTCGGCTACGCGCAAGCCTATTCGTTCAAGTACAGCCCCCGCCCCGGCACTCCGGCATCGACGGCGGAGCAGGTCCCCGAACCGGTCAAGGAGGCGCGGTTGGCGGTGTTGCAGGATCGTCTGCGCGACCACCAGATACGCTTTCAGAATACCTGCATCGGACAGGTCATGCCGGTCCTGTTCGAGAAGATCGGGCGCGAGGACGGACAGTTGATCGGACGCAGCCCCTACCTGCAATCCGTCCACGCCTTCGTCCCGCAGGACGCGCTGCGGCAGATCCTGCCGGTACGGATCGACGCAGGGTTTCCCAACAGCCTGTCGGGTACGCTCGTCGGCACTACATCAGAGGCTAACCCCTGAACCGGGAGCGATCTTGACCACACCGACACTCCATACCATCGAATTCGAGGATAACCGCGCCTTGGCCGAGATCATCGGTCCGCACAGTCGCAATCTGGCCGTGATCGAGCGTGCCTTCGAGATCGAGATCCACCATCGCGGCAATGTCCTGACGCTGCAGGGCGATGCCGAACCCGTGCGCCGGGCCACCGAGACGCTGACGACCCTGCGCGAGCGCGAGGCGAAGGGTCGCCCGATCGAGCAGGGCGATGTCGAGGGCGCGATCCGCTTCGCCAGCGCCCCCCGGCGCGAGGCCCCGGCCCCCGAAGCGGCTAAGGTCAATCCGCGCGGCGTCGAGATCCACACCCGAAAGCGCGTGATCGAACCGCGCTCCCCCCGTCAGGCGGCCTATGTGGATGCCCTGATGAACGACACGCTGACCTTCGGCATCGGCCCGGCGGGGACGGGCAAGTCCTATCTCGCGGTCGCGGCGGGGGTCGCGGCGTTTCTGGAAAAGCGCGTGGACAAGATCATCCTCTCGCGCCCGGCGGTGGAGGCGGGGGAGCGCCTCGGCTTTCTGCCCGGCGACCTGAAGGAAAAGATCGATCCGTACCTGCGCCCGCTCTACGATGCGCTGCACGATACCCTGGGCGGCGAGCAGACGGCCAAGTTTCTGGAAAGCGGCGTCTTCGAGGTCGCCCCCCTCGCTTTCATGCGCGGGCGCACATTGTCCAACGCCTTCGTGGTGCTGGACGAGGCGCAGAACTGCACGCGGATGCAGATGAAGATGTTTCTCACCCGGCTGGGCGAGAATTCGCAAATGGTGGTGACGGGCGATCCGACCCAGGTGGACCTGCCGCGCGGCGAAACGTCGGGCCTGCACGAGGCGGTGACGATTCTGGAGGGCATCCCCGACACATCCGTGATCCGCTTCACGGATACCGATGTGGTGCGTCACCCGATGGTCTCGCGCATCGTGAAGGCCTACGACAAGCTGGATGCGGAACGCGGAAAGCGCCATGATCAGCGCTGAGATCCGGGTCGAGGATACGCGCTGGGGATCGGCCTCCGATCTCGAAGCGCTGGTGGCTGGTTGTCTCGATGCCTGGCGCGCTGAAGGGGCGGGGATGCCGGACAGCGCCGAAATCGCGGTTCTCTTTACCGACGATGCCGCGCAGCGCGAATTGAACCGGGAATATCGCGGCAAGGACAGGCCGACCAACGTGTTGTCCTTTCCGGCAGGGGACACGCCGCTGCCGCCCGGCATGCCGCGCCCGCTCGGGGATATCTCCCTCGCCTACGAAACCGTGGTGCGGGAAGCCGGGACGGGTGCAATTGCCGTCGATGCGCATCTGCGGCACTTGATTCTCCATGGTTTGTTGCATCTATTGGGATACGGTCATGAAAATGACTCGGACGCGATGATCATGGAGCAGACTGAAACGCGGGCGCTGGCACGGCTCGGCATCGCCGATCCCTATCGCCCGAAACAGGTGTTGGACGTGTGACAGAGAACGATCCGGGGCCGATGCCCCGTGCCGGTGACGGGCCGGCGGAACAGGGCGGCGGCGAGGACGGGCAGAACCGGCGTCCTCTGAGCGAGCGCCTGTTCGGGGGCCTGGGCCGGGGTGTGACCTCGATGCTCGGCGCTAAGGAATCGCCCCCCCCCATGCCCGAGGAAATCCAGCGTCAGCATACCGATCGCCAGAAACTGCTGCTCGCCAATGTCGAGCGCATGGGCGAGATGCGGGTTTCCGATGCGATGGTCCCGCGCGCGGATATCGTCGGGATCGAGATGGCGTCGACCTACGACGCGGTGGTGTCGATCTTCCGCGACGGCGGCCATTCGCGCCTGCCCGTCTATCGCGATACGCTCGACGATGCCGAGGGATTCGTCCATGTGAAGGACGTCCTGCTCGCCGGATATCGCGACGAACCGCCCACGCCCGAGAATTTCAACCTCGGCGAGTTCATGCGCCGCCTGCTGACGGTGCCGCCGTCGATGCGCTGCGGTATCCTGTTGCAGAAGATGCAGGCCGACCGGGTGCACATGGCCCTGGTCATCGACGAATACGGCGGTGTCGACGGCCTCGTCACGATCGAGGATCTGCTGGAGCTGATCGTCGGAGAGATCGAGGATGAGCACGATACCACCGTCGAGGCGTTCTGGAAGAAACAGGGCGACGGCATCTACCAGGTCGATGCGCGGGCATGGCTCGACGAGTTCGAGGCCGAAACCGGCGTTCTGCTGCTGGAGGCGGAACAGAACGACGATGTCGATACGCTGGGCGGTCTGGTCTTCATGATCTGCAACCGCATCCCGGCCCGGGGCGAGGTCATCCGCCACGATGACGGCCACGAATTCGAGATTCTCGATGCCGATCCGCGTCGTATCAAACGGATGCGCGTGTCGCTCGTATTGCCCGAGTCCATGGGGGACGGCGAGGATACCGCCCTTCAGGCCGCGCAGTAGACCGGATGGCATCGCCCGGACTTCGATGGAGTGCAGCGCTCCTCAACGGCCTGATGATGGCGGCGAGCCAGCCGCCCCTGCTGTTGTGGTGGTTGCTGCCGATCGGGGTCGCGGCGCTGTTCATCCTGTGGCGAAAGGCCGAAACCTGCCGCCGGGCCTTCTGGACCGGCTGGCTCGCGGGGACGGCGTATTTCGTCGGCACGATGTTCTGGATCGTCGAGCCGTTCCTCGTCGAGCCGGAGAAATTCGCGTGGATGATCCCCATCGCCCTCCCCGCCATGGCCGGGGGATTGGCGCTGTTCTGGGGGGCGGCGCTGGCCGTCGCGAAGCGGGCAGGGCGCACCGGAGCGGCGGAACCGCTTGTTTTCGCCACGTGCTGGATGATCGCGGAGGGGTTGCGCGGCATCGTCCTGACCGGGTTTCCCTGGGCGCAGCCGGGATATTCGCTGGTCGACATTCCCCCGATCCAGATTGCCGCGTATCTCGGCATCAATGGTGTGACGTTCCTTGCCTTGCTGACGGGTGCGTTCCTCGGCGTCGTCCTCGTGGGCGAGACGATGGCGCGCCGGGTGGTGTGCGGCATACTCGCTGTCGGCATCGGGTCTGGAACCTGGGCACTCGGCGCTGCGCGTCTGGCCGAACCTGTCGCGCCCCGGGCGGTCCCGCTATGGGTCGGCATGGTCCAGCCAAACGTTCCGCAGACGGAGAAATGGCATCCCGATCTTCGCGATGCGCAGCTTGCCGACCTGCTGGAAAAGACACGCTCGCTATCGGATCGCGGTGCCGATGTCGTCATCTGGCCCGAAGCCGCGACGCCGTTTCCGATCGCCGAGATGCCGGATCTGCGTGCCGCCATCGCCGAAAGACTGCAGCCCGGGGGCGTATTGCTCGCGGGGGGGATACGGGTCGAGGGGCGCGGCACATCCGAGCAACGGGTCCACAACAGTCTGCTGGCCATCGGTGGCGACGGGGCCTTGCTCGCGGCCTATGACAAGCAGCATCTCGTCCCTTTCGGCGAGTATGTGCCTTTCGATACCGTCCTGACACGGATTGGTATACGCAGCGTCATCTCGCTGCCCGGAGGCTTCGCGCCCGGCCTGTCGCAGGATCGCGCGCTGCGGATCGGCACCCTCCCGCTCCTTGGCGCAATGATTTGTTACGAGGCTATTTTCCCCCACGAAGTGCTTGATCGCAATGCTGAAGTCGATTGGATGGTGCATGTCACGAACGATGCCTGGTTCGGACGGATCGCCGGACCGCAACAGCATCTCGCACAGACCCGGGTGCGGGCGATCGAACGCGGGGTCCCGATTGCCCGTGCAGCGAATACAGGTATTACTGCTATGATCGGGGCTAACGGGCAGGTATTGACCAAAGTAGAACTAGGTAACCCTGGCACTTTGCTTGACTTGCTACCTTCCCCAGCGTCATCTACGCTGTATAGTCGGTACGAAGAATTCGGTTTCGTCATTCTTATACTAAGTGTATTAACAATAATTGCACCTATAAGTAGAATTTCGATGTAAAAGTATTGATTATGCATTTCCTCATGATAAATACGTTGCATCGAAGCGTTGTGCATAGCGTTAACTCTATACTGCAACTTGCTTCGAGTATGGTTAGGCAACTTACAGGTTAAGACGTGTACCGTAAGTTATTCAAACCTTATGCGTTTGTTTATTTTTGTTCTTGTATTTTAAGTTCATATCGATCACTATGCACAAAAAATTTGCTAGCAAGGACATATTGTGACCAAGTCGCCCAACCCCGTCGATATTCACGTCGGCAGTCGAATTCGGTTGCGTCGGATGATGATCGGAATGAGCCAGGAACGTCTCGGTGAACGTCTTGGCCTGACATTTCAGCAAGTACAGAAGTACGAAAAAGGCGCGAACCGCGTCGGAGCAAGTCGTCTTTTCGCGATCTCGAACATTCTCGAAGTCCCCGTGGAATTTTTCTTCGCCGATATGCCCAGCAGTATTGCCGGTAGTGAAAAGAACGGCGATGCCCAAGGCATGGCTGAACCCGACGAGACATCCTTCGTAATGGATTTTGTCAGCAGTTCGGAGGGGTTGCAGCTCAATACTGCCTTCAAGAAGATCGAATCCCAGGAAACCCGTCGCAAGATCGTCGATCTGGTGAAGACACTTGCGAGCGATTGACATGCCGATGTCGGCTTCATGAGACGATAAAGGCCCGCGTAGTATACGCCGGGCCTGTTTTTCTACCATGAGCATGTTCTACTCCGAAAAAATCGATCAGTTCGACTCGCCCATGAATTGTTTCGGGGTTCGAGGCAGACCACCGAACCATACTGTGACGCGATTTTCGTAGAGGATGGTTGCGGCCCGACAAGTTCAAGTAAATCATGCGATTGCAGGTTCCATCTCCCGGATACGGGCGCGGAGAACAAAGTGCGCCGGATTGCCGCCTTCGTTCAACGCCCGGGCGACGTTGCGAGGCGATCCGGTTCCTCTCGATTGTAAATTGCCGTCGAATCGCACGGACAGATCCTCGATCTGCGTCGACGTTCCATCCGCCGGCATCGACGCGGCGCGCGTGAAATGCCGTGTCCTTTCGCAGGAGCGCCCCCTGCGCTCCGCCACCCCGGTTGATTTCCCCCGCCGAACCCCGTACCCGACAGTCCGTACAGCACGAGGATCGGCGATGACAATTCACCTGCACCACGACGACCTGCCCGACGGCCTCGACCTCGGACCCACGGTCGCCATCGATACCGAGACGATGGGCCTGATTCCCCACCGGGACCGGCTTTGCGTGATCCAGTTGTCCAGCGGCGACGGCAATGCGCATCTGGTCAAGTACGAGCCGGGCGTACCGAAATCGCCCAATCTGGCCCGGATGCTGACCGATCCGGCGGTGCTGAAGCTGTTCCATTTCGGACGTTTCGACATCGCCGTCATGGCGCGCGCCTTCGGCGTGACCACCGGCCCGGTCTACTGCACCAAGATCGCGTCGAAACTCGTGCGGACCTATACCGATCGCCACGGGCTGAAGGAATTGTGTCGCGAATTGCTCGGCGTCGAGATTTCGAAGCAGCAGCAGAGTTCGAACTGGGGCGCGGAAGAACTGACGCCCGAGCAGCAGGCCTATGCCGCCAGCGACGTGCTGCATTTGCACCAATTGAAGGCCGAACTGGACAAGCGCCTTGCGCGGGAGGGGCGCACGGAACTGGCGAAGGCCTGCTTCCATTTCCTGCCCAACCGGGCCGTTCTCGACCTGATCGGCTGGGCCGAGCAGGACATCTTCTCGCACTGATCCCATGGGAGCATCGGGAAAACCGCTGATCGAGATCGGACGCCGGGTGATCGAGATCGAGGCGGAGGCCCTGCACGCGCTCGCGGGCGGGCTGGACGCGCGATTCGAGCAGGCCGTCGACCTGCTGGCGAAGGCGAAGGGGCGCGTGATCGTCTCCGGCATGGGCAAGAGCGGCCATGTCGCGCGCAAGATCGCCGCGACCCTGGCCTCGACCGGCACCCCGGCACAGTTCGTCCACCCGGCGGAGGCGAGCCACGGGGATCTGGGCATGGTCACGTCCGACGACGTGGCGCTGATCCTGTCGAATTCGGGCGAGACGCCGGAACTGTCGAACCTGATCGCCCATGTCAGGCGCAACGGCATCCCCCTCATCGCCATAGCATCCAACCCGGACAGCACGCTGATGCGGGCGGCGGATATCGGCCTGCCGCTGCCCGAGGCCCCCGAAGCCTGCCCCATGGGCCTCGCCCCCACCACATCGACCACGGCCACGCTGGCGCTGGGGGATGCCATTGCGGTCGCGCTGATCGACCATCGCGATTTCCAGCCGCAGAACTTCAGGATGCTGCATCCCGGAGGGTCGCTCGGGTCGCGCCTGCTGACGGTCGGGCAGGTGATGCATACGGGCGACGATCTGCCGCTGGTCCCCGGCGGGACGCCGATGCTGGAGGCGATGCTGGTCATGTCGGGCAAGGCTTTCGGCCTCGCGGGGGTCATGGATGATGCGGGGCATCTCGAAGGTGTCATCTCCGACGGGGACCTGCGCCGCAATATCGCCCATCTTGGCGTGAGAACTGCGCGGGAAATCATGTCGCCGGAGCCGAAATCCATCGGCCCTTCCGCGACCCTGGGCGAGGCGCTGGACCTGATGAACACGCACACGATCACGGCCCTGTTCGTCGTGGCGGACGGCGCCCCCCGGCCCGCCGTGCCGCTGGGCCTGATCCATATCCACGACTGCCTGCGGGCGGGTACGGGCTGATGACCGACGACGCGGGCATGCTCGGCGGTCCGCGACGGGCCAGACGTTCGCGCCGCACCCTGTGGCTGGCGCTGGCCTTTGCCATCGTCGCCTGCCTGCCCTTCGTCCTGGTGTTCACGCGCACGGGGCTGAATGCGCCGACCCCGCTGACGCTGACCGATGCGGACCAGAGATCGCTGCGCGACGGCCTGCGCATGGTCGCGCCCAGCTTCTCGGGGCGCACCGAAGATGGCGAACCCTATACCGTTACCGCCGACTGGGCGCTGCCGAACGGCCCAAAGCCGACCCGCATCACGCTCGACGGCATCACGGCGACCATCGTGATGAAGGACGGGCGCGAAACGGTGATGACATCGCAGCGGGGCGTCTTCTTTCCCCGGCGGCGGCATCTGCGCCTGTCGGAGGGTGTCGTCGCGCGCACGTCGGACGGCTATACGATGCAGACGCCTCTGGCGGAAATCGACCTCGACGAACGCCAGTTGACGACCGAAGGCGCGATAGAGGCAAAAGGACCGCGCGGCTCGATCCGCGCGGATACGCTCGAAGCGATGGGGGGCGAGATGCGGACGGTTATCTTTCGCGGTAACGTTCGGGTTGTCTTCACACCGGAAACAATGTCACTTCAGACGAATGATTGATGCAACGAGACCAGTAACAGGATCGCCGCCATGAAGCGTTTCGCCCGTACAGCCTTTCTGTTCCTTGCCCTGCCCGTCGCGGCATGCGGGGGGCTTGCGATGGCCCAGTCGACCGGCGCGCTCGGCGGCTTCAAGGTCGATTCCTCGCTCCCCATCGAAATTTCCGCCGATGCGCTGGAGGTGCGGCAGGACCAGCAGACCGCCATTTTCACCGGTTCCGTCGATGCGCGGCAGGGAGAGGTGCGGATGCAGGCACAGCAGCTTATCGTCAGCTACGACCCCGATTCCGAGGCGGAAGGGCAGGCCGGGGCGATCCGCCGGGTCCGCGCCGAGGGGCAGGTCTTCGTCTCCAGTCCCGAAGGGGCGGCGGAGGGCAACTGGGCCGATTACGACGTCGCCTCCGGCACCATCACCATGGGCGACACGGTGACACTGACCCAGGGCACCGAAAACGTCCTCGCCGGGGGCAGCCTGTCGATCAATCTGAACACCGGATTAGCGCGCATCGAATCCGGCGGCGTGCGGGCCGATGGCACCCGCGAGCGTGTGAGCGGGATCTTCTATCCGTCCACCAACAAGTGATCCGCGCAACTCCGAATTCCCTCAATTCACGGCATGGTAAGGGCAGTATGTCTATTCTCCCAGATATCCGATGAGGTCAGACAGGACCGGAGACGGACCCAATCTGCGCGTCGCATCCGACCGTGCAGGACTGGTCGTCGATCGCATCGGCAAGAGCTACCGGCGGCGTCCGGTCGTGCGCGGCGTCTCCCTGACGCTACAGCGCGGCGAGGTCGTTGGGCTGCTGGGGCCGAACGGGGCGGGGAAGACGACATGCTTTTACATGATTACCGGGCTGATCCCCGTCGACTACGGATCGATCAAGCTGGACGGGGCGGATGTGACATCGCTGCCGATGCACCGGCGCGCGCGCCTCGGGGTCGGCTATCTGCCTCAGGAAGCCTCGATCTTTCGCGGGTTGACGGTCGAGGAGAATATATCGGCGGTTCTCGAACTGGTCGAACCGCAGCGGTCGAAGCGCCAGCATCGGCTCGATGCGCTGCTCGCCGAATTCTCGATCACCCACCTGCGCCGTACGCCCTCGCTGGCGCTGTCGGGCGGGGAGCGGCGGCGGGTGGAGATCGCGCGCGCGCTGGCGTCGGACCCGGACTTCATCCTGCTCGACGAGCCGTTCGCGGGGGTCGATCCGATTGCGGTCGGCGACATTCGCGGCCTCGTATCCCATTTGCGCGAGCGGGGAATGGGTGTATTGATTACCGATCACAATGTGCGCGAAACTCTGTCGATCATCGATCGTGCCTATATCCTGCACGACGGACAGGTGCTCAAACAAGGCACGCCGCAGGATATCATCGGCGACGAGGCGGTGCGGCGTGTCTATCTGGGCGATGCCTTCCGGCTGTAGCCGGATTGTGCGGAAAAGGGAGGGTCTGACCGATGTCGATGGGAATTGGCCTTCAGCTTCGCCAGTCGCAATCACTGGTGATGACTCCGCAACTGCAGCAGGCGATCAAGCTGCTGCAGATGTCCAATCTCGACCTGACCGACTATGTCGCCCAGGAAATCGAGCGCAACCCGCTGCTCGAGGCGGCATCGCACACCCCTGACGAACGCCGCGACCGCCCCGACTCTTCCGATGCCGCACCGGACAAGGCCGCCCCGGCCGAGGACATGTCCACCCGCATGCGCGAGGATAACCCGTCCCGCACGGAAGAAACCTTCGATACGGGCATGGAGAACGTTTATGCCGATGAATCCCGCGCCGAACAGCAGGCCGAGGGGGCCGCAGCCCTGACCGCCGCGACCGGACCCGCCGGGGATGAAAGCTCCAGTTGGGCCAGCATGGGCAAGGGCGGCGGCGGCGGTTTCGACTCGCCCGAATACGATCTCGAAGGGGTCGTGGCGGCAGAAGTCTCGCTGCGCGACCACCTCCTCGACCAGATCGGCATGACCGCAGCCTCGCACCGGATCCGCGCTGTGGCCGCCTATCTCGTCGAGTATGTCGACGAGGTGGGCTACATGCGCGCCGACGAGGCGATGATCGCCGAATTGCTGGGCGCGTCCCCGGCGGATGTCGCGGCGGGCCTCGCCATCGTGCAGGGATGCGACCCTTCGGGTGTCGGTGCGCGCAACCTGGCCGAATGCCTGCGCCTGCAACTGCGCGACCGCAACCGCCTCGACCCGGCCATCGACATGCTGCTCGACAACCTGGAGTTGCTTGCGAAGGGCAAGCTGCCTGCCCTGATGAAGCTGTGCGATGTCGGCCATGACGACATGCGCGAGATGATCGAGGAAGTGCGCGCACTCGACCCCAAACCCGGTGCCCGCTTCCATTCCGAGATTGCCCAGACGATGATTCCGGATGTCTTCGTGCGCCGCAACGCGATGGGGGGCTGGAACATCGAACTCAACACCGATACCCTGCCCAAGGTCCTCGTCAACGAGCGGTATGCGGCGGAAGTGTCGGATGGTGGCGCGACGGTCAAGGCGTATCTGAATGAATGCATGCAGAGCGCGAACTGGCTCGCCAAGAGCCTGGACCAGCGCGCCCGCACGATCCTGCGCGTCTCCAGCGAGATCGTGCGCCAGCAGGACGGTTTCTTCGAATACGGGATCGAGGAGTTGCGGCCCCTCAACCTAAAGACGGTCGCCGAGGCCATCGACATGCACGAATCCACCGTCAGTCGCGTCACGTCGAACAAGTATATCTCGACGACGCGCGGGGTTTTCGAACTGAAATTCTTCTTCACCGCAGCGATCAGTTCCACCAGTGGCGGCGAGTCCTATTCGGCGGAAAGCGTGCGTTTCAAGATCAGGAAGATGATCGAGGAAGAGGCGCTGGATGCTGTCCTCTCCGACGATCGTATCGTTAAAATCCTGCGCGATGACGGCGTCGACATCGCCCGCAGAACCGTTGCCAAGTATCGGGAATCGATGGACATTCCATCATCGGTACAACGTCGCAGACGCAAGGCCGAATCGACCCTTTGATCGCTTTTCATGATATTCCGACATTGACTTTCCGTCTTCGAGTTGTGTAGGTTGAACAACGGTAGAACACCGGCGTCCTAAACAATCCAAGGCCTTGATTACACATGAAGATTGAAGTCAACGGAAAGCAGATCGACATCGGCGACGCGCTTCGCAGCCATGTCGTCGATGAACTGACCGCAGCGATGGATAAATACGCGGAACGTCCCACCGATGCGACCGTCACCTTCACGCGCGACCGGCATGAATTCAAGTGTGAATGCTCGACCCATCTGAGCACCGGCATGATAGCCCAAGCCTCCGGCAAGGCGACCGATATCTATGCCGCCTTCGACATGGCGAACGACCGACTCGCCAAACAGTTGCGCCGCTACAAACGCCGCCTCAAGAATCATCACCGCACCCGTACGGCACCTGTCCAGAATTTCGGGGCATCCACTTTCGTCATCGAATCCGATGCGCCCGATGTCGAGGATGCATCCGAATCATTGCAGCCCGTCATCATTGCCGAGACCAAGACCAGCATCCCGGTTCTCAGCGTGGGCGAAGCCGTTCTCCAGATGGAGATCGGCGAGGAACCGATCCTCATGTTCCGGAACGAGAAGAACAACGAGATCGCCGTTGTCTATCGCCGGGATGACGGCAATGTCGGATGGGTCGAACCATCGGCCATGGCTTCCTGAATCGAAATCAGCATTCTAACGGTATGTTAACGGCACCCCCTGTTTATACGGTGCCGGATAGGTGAGGTATTTTCATGTCAGTTGAAGGCCTTCTCGCGGCTGACGCAGTGCTCTGCGATCTCAAAGCGACCAGCAAGAAACATCTGCTGCAGGAACTGGCAAGTCATGCCGCAAGCGTGATTTCGCTCGATGAACGCTTCGTTTTCGATGCGCTGCTTGAACGCGAGCGCCTCGGTGCCACGAGCGTCGGCAACGGCGTCGCCATTCCCCATGCACGTCTGCCCGATATCGATACCGTCTACGGCATCTTCACCCGTCTCGCGCAGCCGATCGATTACGATGCGGCGGATGACGAACCGGTCGATCTCGTGTTCCTGCTGCTCGCGCCGGAGAGTGCGAACAATCAGCATCTTCGCGCCTTGGCCAAGATATCGCGCCTGCTCAAGCGCCCCGAAATCCGGGCCAGCCTTCGCGGTGCCGACGGTGCAGAAGCTCTGTATTCCATGCTCATCGAGGATCACCGCAAGGCGGCGTGATCCGTCCCGAAGGCCATGCCGGGCATCACGCGACAGCAAGGTTATCGCACCCAATCATCGCCTCCCGATTGACGCCTGCTGAAAAATCCCTCCTAATGTCTTCCATCGTCGGCAATCTTCGCGATTCCCGGCGAACAGGCAGGAGGACGATGTGTGAGCAGCGGCACGGCACTACCCGAAAACCTCGACTCCTTCCCGAAACTCGTAGAGCGCAATGCCCGCGAATTCCCGTCCCGTGCCGCCTATCGCGAGAAAGAATTCGGTATCTGGCAAAGCTGGACCTGGGCCGAGGCGCGGGACGGGATCGAGGCGATTGCCCGCGGCCTGATCGCCATGGGGCTTGCCAAGGGCGACCATGTCGCCATCGTCGGTCGCAATCGCCCCTATTTCTACTGGTCGATGCTCGCGGTGCAGTATGCAGGGGGCATTCCCGTCCCCGTCTACCAGGATTCGGTCGCCGACGAGATGGCCTATGTGCTCGACCATTGCGGCGCACGCTTCGCCGTCGTGCAGGACCAGGAACAGGTCGACAAACTCACCGACGTCGCCGAACGTATCCCGGCGCTGGAGCGGATCATCTATGTCGATCCCCGGGGCCTGCGCCGATACGACCATACCAACCTCGTCTCCCTGTCCGACCTGCGCAAATCGGGCGAGGATCGCAAGGCCGAGACCGAAGGCGAGTTGAGGGCCCGGGTCGACGCGGCAAAGGCGAGCGACACCTGCATCATCCTCTACACCTCCGGCACGACGGGGCGCCCGAAGGGCGTGGTGCTGACGAATGCGAACGTGCTGATCACGGCCCGGAACTCCTGCGATTTCGACGCGCTGACCCATGAGGAGGACGTGCTCGCCTACCTGCCGATGGCGTGGGTGGGCGACTACGTATTCTCGATGGGACAGGCATGCTGGGCCGGATTCTGCGTCAATTGTCCGGAAAGCGCCGAGACGATGCAGAGCGACCTGAAGGAGATCGGCCCGACCTACTTCTTCGCCCCGCCGCGATTCTTCGAGGGGTTGCTGACATCGATCATGATCCGCATGGAGGATGCCAGCCCCCTCAAGCAGCGGATATTCCACCACTATATCGACCACGCCAAGCGCATCGGCCCCGCCCTGCTCGACGGCAGGGAGGTCGGCACCGGGGATCGGCTGAAATACAGGCTCGGCCACGCCCTCGTCTACGGCCCGCTGCTCAATGCCACCGGCCTCAGCCGCGTGCGCGTGGGCTATACGGCGGGGGAGGCGATCGGCCCGGAAATCTTCGAGTTCTACCGCTCTCTCGGGATCAACCTGAAACAGCTTTACGGCCAGACCGAGGGCACGATCTACATCACGCAGCAGCCCGATGGCGAGGTCAGCGCCGATACGGTCGGCGTGCCCAGTCCCGGCGTCGAGGTAAGGATCGGCGATAGCGGAGAAGTTTTCTACCGCTCCCCCGGCACTTTCGCGGAGTACTACAAGAACCCCGAGGCCACCGCCGAGACGAAGGATCCCGAGGGCTGGGTCGCCACGGGGGATGCCGGATTCTTCGAACCCGACAGCGGTCACCTGCGCATCATCGACCGCGCCAAGGATGTGGGCAAGCTGACGAGCGGCGCGCTGTTCGCGCCGAAATATGCCGAGAACAAGCTGAAATTCTATCCGAATATCCTCGAAGCGGTCGCGTTCGGCGATGGCAACGATTACTGCACGGCCTTCGTCAATATCGATCTCACGGCGGTCGGCAACTGGGCCGAGCGCAACAATATCGCCTATGCGTCCTATCAGGAACTGGCGGGCCACCCGCGCGTCTACGCCGCGATCCAGGAACATGTGGAGGAGGCCAACCGCTCGATTGCCGAGGACGCGCTGCTCTCGCACTGTCAGATTCGCCGCTTTCTGGTGCTGCACAAGGAACTCGACGCCGACGATGGCGAGTTGACGCGCACGCGCAAGGTGCGCCGTCGGATCATCGCCGAGAAATACGCCCCTCTCGTCACCGCGCTCTATGACGGTTCCGACAGTGTCTATATCGAGACCGAAGTAACGTATGAGGATGGCCGCAAGGGTGCGATCAAGGCGACCCTCGAAATCCGGGATGCGGCGGTCGTCACGCCCGATATCCAGAAGGTAGCCGCCGAATGAGTGCCGCAATCGCCGAACCCACCATTACCGAGGACGGCCGCAGGATCGGGGGCGTGGTGATGGAGATGCGCAACATTACCCTGCGCTTCGGCGGCGTGACGGCGATCAAGGATATCTCCTTCGATATCCGCGAGGGCGAGGTGCGCGCGATCATCGGGCCGAACGGGGCCGGAAAATCGTCGATGCTCAATGTCATCAACGGTTTCTATCACCCGCAGGAGGGCGAGGTCTGGTTCCGGGGCGAGAAGCGCGGCCCGATGAAACCCTACCAGATCGCGCGGCAAGGCATCGCCCGCACCTTCCAGAATATCGCGCTGTTCAAGGGGATGTCGACGCTCGACAACATCATGACCGGTCGGTTGATCCACATGAAGACCGGCATCCTCGGCCAGGCCATCTGGAAGGGCGGGGCGGAGCGCGAGGAGATCGAGAACCGGGAGCGCGTCGAGAAGATCATCGATTTTCTGGAGATCCAGAAGATTCGCAAGGCTCCGGTCGGCAGCCTGCCCTACGGCCTGCAAAAGCGCGTCGAACTGGGCCGGGCGCTGGCCTCCGACCCGCAACTCCTGCTGCTCGACGAACCCATGGCCGGGATGAACGTCGAGGAGAAGGAGGACATGAGCCGCTTCATCCTGGACGTGAACGACGAGTTCGGCACCACCATCGCCCTGATCGAGCACGATATGGGCGTCGTGATGGACATCTCCGACCGCGTGGTCGTGATGGATTACGGCGCGAAGATCGGCGACGGCACGCCGGACGAGGTGCGGCAGGACCAGAAGGTGATCGATGCGTATCTGGGGGTCAGCCATGACTGAATGCGTCACTGATTTGCGCTGGGAGGTTCCGCATGCCCGCTGAATTCTGGTACGGCGTCGAGGTCATGCTCAACGGATTGATGGCGGGGGTGATGTACTCGCTCGTCGCGCTCGGCTTCGTGCTGATCTTCAAGGCGTCGGGCATCTTCAACTATGCGCAGGGCGTCATGGCCCTGTTCGCGGCGCAGACGCTGGTGGGCATCCAGACGGGGCTGGTCCCGTTCTCGCACCTGATAAACGCCATGCTCGGCACCAAGATCCATCATTTCGGATGGAACGTCCCCACCTTCCTCGCCATCCTGCTGACCATCGGTGTCATGGTTCTCTTCGCCATCATCGTGGAAAAACTGGTCCTCAAGCACCTCGTCAATCAGGAGCCGATCATTCTCTTCATGGCCACGATCGGACTGGCCTATTTTCTTGAGGGGTTCGGCGACCTGATGTGGGGGTCCGAGATCAAGAAGCTCGATATCGGCATTCCTCAGGGCGGCAATGTCTGGGTCGAGGAGAGTACCGCCTTTCTGGGGGGCGAGGATTTCTACGGCTTCTATCTCGATACGCTCGACATCTACGCGACCGTGATCGCCATCGCGCTGGTGGCCTCGTTGGTGCTGTTCTCGCAATATACCAAGACGGGCCGGGCGCTGCGCGCGGTGGCGGATGATCACCAGGCGGCGCTGTCGGTGGGCATCTCGCTGCGCACGATCTGGGTGATCGTCTGGTCCATCGCGGGGTTCGTGGCGCTGGTCGCGGGGGTCATGTGGGGCGCGAAATCGGGGGTGCAGTTCTCGCTCTCGCTCATCGCGCTGAAGGCGTTGCCGGTGCTGATGCTGGGCGGGTTCACCTCGATCCCCGGCGCGATCATCGGCGGGCTGATCATCGGCGTGGGCGAGAAGATGTTCGAGTTCCTGATCGGCGCGCCGTTCCTGGGCGGGGCGACGGAGAACTGGTTCGCCTACATGCTGGCGCTCGTCTTCCTGATCTTCCGTCCGCAGGGCCTGTTCGGCGAAAAAATCATCGAGAGGGTCTGAGTCATGATCTACCGCGAAGTCGGCGACTTCAAGACGACCTACCGGGCCGACGGTCAGACCTTCCCGATCCGGTTCGACCGCATCCGTTATTACGTGGTACTTGCCATCGCATTCGGCGTGGTGCCGTTCCTGATCAACGATTACTGGCTCAACGCGATCCTGCTGCCCTTCCTGATCTACTCCATCGCCGCCATCGGCCTGAATATCCTGACGGGATATTGCGGGCAGGTCAGCCTCGGCACTGGCGGGTTCATGGCGGTGGGGGCGTATTCCTGCTACAAGCTGATGACCGGGTTTCCGGACCTGAACATCTTCTTCTGCGTAATGCTCTCGGGCCTGATCACCGCGCTCGTCGGCATTCTGTTCGGCTTGCCGTCGCTGCGGATCAAGGGATTCTACCTCGCGGTGGCCACGCTGGCCGCGCAGTTCTTCCTCGTCTGGATGTTCAACAAGGTGTCCTGGTTCTACAACTACTCCGCCTCGGGCCAGATCAACGCGCCGGAGCGCACGATCCTCGGCCAGCCGATCACGGGGGCGGAGACGTCGGCACCGGTCACCTACCTGTTCTGCCTGTCCATCCTCGTCCTGCTCGCCATCATCGCGCGCAACCTGACGCGCGGCCATCTGGGGCGGTCATGGATGGCGATCCGCGACATGGATATCGCCGCCGAGATCATCGGCGTGAACCCGCTGAAGGCCAAGCTGACCGCTTTCGGCATCTCGTCCTTCTATATCGGCATCGCCGGGGCGCTGCTGTTCTCGGTGTATTTGGGCGCGGTGGAAGTGGGCGAGGTGTTCGGGATTCAGAAATCCTTCCTCGTGCTGTTCATGGTCATCATCGGGGGGCTGGGGTCGATCTTCGGCTCCTTCGCGGGGGCGGCGTTCATGGTGCTGTTGCCGGTGCTGCTCAAGAACGTGCTGGTCGGCACGCTCGGCTGGCCCACTGATATTGCGACGCATATGGAATTCGTCATTGTCGGTGCCCTGATCATCGTGTTCCTGATCCTGGAGCCGCACGGCCTCGCGCAACTCTGGCGCATCATCAAGGAAAAGCTGCGCCTCTGGCCGTTTCCGCACTAGACTTGCCTCAATGGTGCCGCGAAGCTTTGCGGTGCTGACGACCAACCATAAAAAACGAACAGGGAGAGACCCCATGAAGATCAAGACCCTCACCGCCGTGGCCCTCGCCGTCACGATGGGTGCGACCCCGGCTCTTGCCGACCTCGTATTCCCCTCGCTCAGCTATCGCACTGGTCCCTATGCCGCGAACGGCATTCCCTTCGCCGATGGCTACGAGGACTATTTCAAGCTGGTCAACGCCCGCGATGGCGGTATCGGCGGCGAGACAGTGCGCGTGATCGAGTGCGAGACCGGCTACAATACCGAAAAAGGTGTCGAGTGCTACGAATCGACCAAGGGCGAGGGGGCGCTGGTCTATCAGCCGCTCTCGACCGGCATCACCTATCAGCTGATCCCAAAATCCGCCGCCGACGGCATCCCGTTGCACACGATGGGCTATGGCCGTACGTCGGCGGCGAACGGCGCGGTCTTCAATACCGTGTTCAACTATCCGGCGAATTACTGGAACGGCGCGTCGGCGGTGGTGAACCATCTGCTCGACATCAACGACGGCGATATCGAGGGCAAGACCCTCGCGCTCGTGTATCACAACTCCGCCTATGGCAAGGAGCCGATCCGCACGCTGGAGGAGCTGTCCAAGAAACACGGTTTCGAGCTGACCCTGCTGCCCGTCGACCATCCCGGTCAGGAGCAGAAGTCGCAATGGCTACAGATTCGCCGCGAAAAGCCCGACTACGTGACGATGTGGGGCTGGGGCGTGATGAACGCGACCGCTATCCAGGAAGCGGCGAATATCCGCTATCCGATGGAGAACTTCATCGGCGTCTGGTGGTCCGGGTCCGAGAACGACGTGCGTCCGGTGGGGGCCAAGGCCGACGGGTACAAGGCGCTGAACTTTCACGGCGTCGGTGACGATTACCCCCTCTATGCCGACCTGAAGGAGCATGTCTACGACAAGGGCGACGCAACCGGAGCGGGTGATCAGGCGGGGACGATCCTGTACAACCGGGGCCTCTACGCCGCGATGCTGGCGGTCGAAGCGGCCAAGAAAGCACAGGAAATCCACGGCGTCGCCGACATCACCCCCGCGATGATGCGCGACGGGATGGAGGCGCTGGACATCACCGAAGAACTGATGGCCGATCTCGGGATGCCGAATTTTGGCCCGGCCTTCAAGGTGTCGTGCGAGAACCACGGCGGCCCGGGCCTCGCCTCGGTCAACCAGTGGGATGCGGATGCGGATGAGTGGAAGCAGATCACGGATTTCGCCGAAAGCGACATGGACGTGATCGGCATGCTGGTCGACGAGGACTCGGCGGCCTATGCCGAGGAGAACAAGGTCGAGAAGTCCTGTAGCTGAGCGTGACGCCCCGGCCTTGTGCCGGGGCGTCCCCTGACGCGACCTGCCCCTGTCGCAATGCCGGGGCGGGTTTCCCTTGAAGCGAATGGAATGGCTCCATGACCGATAGCGCTCCGAGATCTTTCGTCGAGGCCCAGCCTTCTCCCGAGGAGGCATTGCTGGAAATCAGCAATATCGAGGTGATCTACAACCACGTCATCCTCGTGCTGAAGGGCGTCAGCCTCGCGGTGCCCAAGGGCGGGATCACGGCGCTGCTGGGCGGAAACGGGGCCGGAAAGACGACGACGCTCAAGGCGATCTCGAACCTGCTGCATTCGGAGCGGGGCGAGGTGACCAAGGGGTCGATCCGCTATCGCGGCGAGTCGACCACCGCCCTGATGCCCGCCGACCTGGTGAAGAAGGGCGTCATCCAGGTGATGGAGGGACGCCATTGCTTCGAACACCTGACCATCGAGGAAAACCTGATGACCGGGGCCTATACCCGGCATGACGGGCGCGCCAGGGTCGCCGACGATCTGGAGATGGTCTACGATTACTTTCCGCGCCTGCGGGAGCGCCGCCGATCCCAGGCGGGCTATACGTCGGGCGGCGAACAGCAGATGTGCGCCATCGGGCGGGCGCTGATGTCGCGCCCCGAAACCGTGTTGCTCGACGAACCGTCGATGGGCCTCGCCCCGCAACTGGTCGAAGAAATCTTCGGCATCGTCAAGGACCTGAACGAGAAGGAAAACGTCACGTTCCTGCTGGCGGAGCAGAATACGAACGTGGCGCTGCGCTTCGCGCATTACGGCTACATTCTCGAATCGGGCCGCGTGGTGATGGACGGTCCCGCCGCCGACCTGCGCGAGAATCCGGATGTGAAGGAATTCTACCTCGGCATGTCGGACGAGGGGCGCAAGTCCTACCGCAACGTCCGCTCCTATCGCCGCCGCAAGCGGTGGCTGGGGTAGGGCGCTTCACGCCGGAAAGGCTTGCCGCCCCTCCGCCACATCCAGCCCCCGCTGTGCGAAGCGCGCGGCGAGCGGCCCGAGCGAGGCGGCCTCCGGCGAGGCGGCGCTCCCGGCCCGCGCCCGATCCGCGATGCCGACGAAGATGACGGCGAAGCGGAACAGCGCGAAGGCGATGTGAAAGCGGGTCGGCGGCGGTGTCTCGCGCGCGGTTTCGCGATACCGTGCGATGAACGCCGCTTCGGTCGGGATGCCCATTGCGGCCCGGTCCAGCCCCAGTATCCCCGCATATTCGTCAGGTGCCGTGTGCCAGGGCATGCAGCAGAACCCCAGATCGGCGAGCGGGTGGCCGAGGGTCGACAACTCCCAGTCCAGCACCGCCACCACGCGCGGTTCGCGCGGGTGGACCAGCATGTTGCCAAGGCGGAAATCGCCATGGGCGATGGCGCTGCGCCCGTCATCTTCCGGCGTATGCGCATCGAGCCACGCGATCAGGGCGTCCAGTGCCGGAATCGCCGCGCTCTCCGACGCCGCCCACTGCCCCGACCACCGCGCGATCTGCCGCTCGAAATAGTTGCCGGGCCTGCCGTAATCGCCCAACCCTACCGCCTCGGGCCGCACCGCATGCAGGCGCGCGAGCGTTTCGGCCATCGACAGGTAGAGGGCCGTGCGGTCGGGCGGTGACAGGCCGGGCAGGGCGCAATCGTGGAAGACGCGCCCCTCGACCCGCTGCATCAGATAGAACGGCGCGCCGAGCACGGCGGGATCGTCGTGGAACAGGGTCGGGCGCGGCACCGGCACATCGGTATCCTGCAATGCCCCCAGCACGCGGAACTCCCGGTCGACGGCATGCGCCCCGCGCAGGGTCGCGCCGTTCGGTTTCTTGCGCAGGACCATCCGCGCCGCGCCATGGGTGACGAAATAGGTCGGGTTCGACTGCCCCCCGCCGATCCGTTCCAGCGCCATCTCTCCGACACCGAACGTGCCATCGAGAAATGCCCGCAGCGCGGCAGGATCGAAATCCGTGTCAGTCATCGACCGGCCACGCGAAGAAATCGCCCCCGGCGGCGGCCAGTTCGCGGTTCAGCACCATGCGGTGCACCTCGTCCGCGCCGTCGACCAGCCGGGCTTGCCGGGCGTAGCGGTAGATCCATTCCAGCACGGTATCCTTCGATTACACGCGCGCGCCGCCGATACCGCCATCCAGATCAACGGCGCGCGGTGCAGCAGGTTGGCGACGTGGATCTTGGCCATCGATACTTCCTTGCGGGCGAATCCGCCCCGGTCGATCTCCCACGCCGCCCTCATCGTCAGCAGCCGCCCGGTCTCGATATCCATGGCCAGCCCGCCGAGCATGAGCTGGATGCTCTCGCGGTCGATCAGGCGCATGCCGAACCCCTCGCGCGTTTCGGCATAGTCGCGGGCGATGTCGACGCAGCGGCGGGCCAGCCCCAGCCAGCGCATGCAATGGGTCAGACGCGCGGGGCCGAGGCGGGTCTGGGTCAGCTTCAGCCCGCGCCCTTCGCCGATCAGCACGTTGTCGGCGGGGATCTCCAGCCCGTCGAATTCGATCTCGCAATGCCCGCCATGCTCCTCCGGCCCCATGATGCCGATGCGGCGGGTGATGCGCCAGCCGGGCTGGTCGGCGTAGTAGAGAAAGGCGGTCAGGCCGTTGCGCGGGTCGTCCGACGTGCGGGCGACGAGGATGAAGTGCCGCGCCTCCGCCGCGCCGGTGATGTACCACTTGCGGCCCCGCACGATATAGCGGTCGCCCTGCCGCTCGGCGGTCGTGCGGATCATCGACGGGTCGGACCCGCCCCCCGGATGCGGCTCGGTCATGGCAAAGGACGAGCGGACCTTGCCGTCGATGATCGGCTGCATCCACGCATCCTGCTGCGCCGGGGTGCCGACCTGGGCGAGGACCGCGATATTGCCGTCATCGGGGGCCGCGCAGTTGATGCAGACCGGGCCGAAGAGGGAGCGGTTCGCCTCCTCGTACAATACGGCGCGGGCCACCATCGACAGGCCCATTCCGCCCCGCGCGACCGGGGCCTGGGGAGACCAGAGGCCGATTTCCCGGGCCTTGGCGCGCATGCGGGCCAGCGGTTCGGGCGCGATATTCTCGTGGGCGTCGAAATTGGCGCGGTCCGCTTCCAGCGGCAGCACGTCCTCGTCGATGAAGGTGGCGAGCCGGGTGCGCAGCGCCTCGGTTTCCGCTGAAATCCGAAAATCCATGTCGTCGTTCTCCGCTCGGTCAGCCTTCGTCGTTCTCGACCCAGAAAATCAGGGGCGCGGGTTTCGTATCGTTGCCGTTCACCGGCGTCATGTCCTGCGGGCAGGCCGACATCACGCAGATGCAGGGCGCTTTCGCCTTCAGCGCGACATGGTCGCCCGCCTCCGACGCGGGGGGCGTCCAGCGAAACGTGCCGTCCTCGGCCACCGGGACGTTCATCCAGATATTGAATGGCGAGGGCACATGCGTGGGGGTCACGCCGATGGCGTGCAGGGCCATGCGGAAATTATCGGCGCAGTTGTCGTGGTACCCCTCCGCCCCCAGTTGCGCATAGCGCGCGTGGTCGCAGCAGGCGACCAGAATGTCGTGCACCCCCGGCGAGGTATCCTCGACGATCTCGATCAGGGGTCGCCGCAGGTTGGTGACCAGCGTATCGCCCTTTCCGACATGGATCTTGCCCAGGGCCGTGCGGGTATGCTCCATCGACAGCATCTCGGCGGGGGCGGTGTAGGCGAGCGCGAAGAAGTCGCAGACCTGATGCCCCTGCTCGTTCAGGATGAACAATCGGTCCCCGGCGTTCAGATGCACTGCGCGCCCCTCGCGCGCCGGAATCGTGTGTCGCTCGCCCGGCACGACGCGCCCGTCCGGCGATACAGGCGTGTCGAGCGTCCGGTTCGTGCCGTCCCATGCGGCGGGATCGTGGGGTCGGTCGGATATGCCCATCTCACGCCTCCGCGATATCTTCGGCCCAGAGTTCGGGGCGCTCCGCGATGAAGCGTTGCATCAGGGCAATGCAGTCGGGGTCGTCGGCCACGATCACCTCCACCCCGCGCTCGCGCAGGAATTCCTCGTTGCCGCCGAAGGTGGTGTTCTCGGCAATCACGACACGCGGAATGCCGAACTGAACGATGGTGCCGGAGCACATCATGCAGGGGCTGAGGGACGTGTAGAGCGTGGTGTCGCGATAGGTCTTCTGCCGCCCCGCCTTGCGCAGCGCGTCCATCTCGCCATGGGCGATGGGATCGCCCTTCTGCACGCGCTGATTGCGCCCCTGCGCGACCAGCGTATCGCCCCGCGCGATCACCGACCCGATGGGACAGCCCCCCTCGTCGAAACCGGCCCTGGCCTCGTCGTAGGCGATGCGCAGGAAACGGCGGTCGGTATCGGTCAACGGCATGGTCGGCTCCGGGTAAAGGCACGCCACCAGAAGCGCCCTAACCCGGCCCGCCGTCAAGGGGTGTCGGTCACGCCCAGCCTTCGACGGCGAATTTCGCCTTCAGCGCATCGGTGCAGCGCGCGCCCAGCACCTGGATCACGACATTCGCCGCCGCACAGCCCATGGCCCCGCAGGTCGCGAGCGGCTGGCCCGTCGCCATGCCGTTCAGGAACCCGGCAGCGAACAGGTCGCCCGCGCCGGTCGTGTCCACCAGGGCGGCGACACTCTCGGCGGGAACCTCGATGCGCTCGGTCCCCGACACGATCACCGCACCCTCGGCCCCGCGCGTGACGGCGGCGATGTCGACATCTCCGGCCACGGCATCGAGCGCCCGGTGCAGATCCTCGGTTTCATAGAGCGAAAGAAGTTCCGCCTCGTTCGCGAGCAGCACGTCGATCTTGTTCGCCACGATCTCGCGAAAGCTGTCCCGGTGGCGGTCGACGCAGAAGGGGTCGGACAGCGACAGCGCGACCTTGCGGCCCGCCTCGTGCGCGATGTCCATGGCGCGGTGAAAGGCGTCCTTCGCGGCGGGCTTGTCCCACAGATAGCCCTCCAGATACAGGATGCCGCCGCCCGAAACCGTCCCCGCGTCGATATCGTCCGGCCCCAGATCGCCCGAGACGCCCAGATAGGTCGCCATCGTCCGCTCGGCATCGGGGGTCACCATCACGAGGCAGCGCGCGGTGGCTTCGCCGGTCGTGGCGGCGGGGGAGTCGAACGCGGCCCCGGTCGCGCGGATGTCGTGGGCGAAGATCTCGCCGAACTTGTCGTCGCGCCGCTTGCCGATGAAGGCCACCTTGCGGCCCAGCGCGCCCAGCGCGGCCAGGGTATTCGCGCCCGACCCGCCGGAGCGTTCGGTCGTCTCGCCCAGAGCGTCGTAGATCGCGTCGGACCCGGCCTCGTCCACCAGCGTCATCGCGCCTTTGGACAGGTCCTGATCGACCAGAATCCCGTCATCGATGCGGGCGATGATATCCACGATGGCGGCGCCGACGCCGATGACGTCATGGGTTGGTGCGGACATGAACTGTCCCTTTCATGAAAGAATTCAGAGGCCGGACGCGATTTCGCCGACGCGGATGTCGCGTCGGCGGTCGGGCTGTCGGCGAAGGCGGTATGCGGCAGGGGTCAGACATTGCCCTTCAGCGTGTCTGCGAGATCGGTCTTCTCCCACGAGAACCCGCCATCGTCCTCGGGCGCGCGGCCGAAATGGCCGTAGGCGGCGGTGCGGCGATAGATCGGGCGGTTCAGGCCCAGCGTCTCGCGGATACCGCGCGGGGTCAGGTCCATGCTCTTGCGGATCGCATCCTCGATCACCGACGCCTCTACTTCGCCCGTGCCGTAGGTGTCGACATAGATCGACAGCGGCTGCGCGACGCCGATGGCATAGGCGAGCTGCACGCAGCAGCGCGATGCCAGGCCCGCCGCGACGACGTTCTTCGCCACGTAGCGCGAGGCATAGGCGGCGGAGCGGTCCACCTTCGTCGGGTCCTTGCCCGAGAACGCGCCTCCGCCATGGGGGGCCGCGCCGCCATAGGTGTCCACGATAATCTTGCGCCCGGTCAGGCCCGCATCGCCATCCGGCCCGCCGATCACGAAGCGCCCGGTCGGGTTGACGTGCCACACCGTCTGCGCATCGACCCAGCCGTCGGGCAGGGCCTTGCGCGCATAGGGTTCGCAGATCGCGCGGATGTCGTCCGAGGACAAGCCTTCCTCATGCTGGGTCGAGATCACGATGGTATGGGCGCGCACGGGTTTGCCGTCGCGGTATTCGACCGTAACCTGCGATTTCGAATCCGGTTCCAGTTGCGAGGCTTCGCCGGAATGGCGCGCCTCGGCCATCAGTTGCAGGATGCGGTGGGAGTAGAGGATCGGGGCGGGCATCAGCTCCGGCGTTTCGTCGCAAGCATAGCCGAACATGATCCCCTGATCGCCCGCGCCCTCGTCGGTGTGCAGACCCGAACCGGCATCGACGCCCTGGGCGATATCGGCGGATTGCGCGTGGACCATGCACTGCACTTCGCAGGTATCCCAGTGAAAGCCCTTCTGCTCGTACCCGATCTCGCGAATCGTCTTACGCGCCGCCTCGACCATCTCGTCCCGCTTGACCGAGCCGCGTACTTCACCGGCGAGAACGACGTTGTTCGTCGTGGTCAGCGTCTCGACCGCAACGCGGGCTTCCGGGTCGCGGCCGATGAAGATATCGACGATCGAGTCGGAAATGGCATCGGATACCTTGTCCGGGTGGCCTTCGGACACGGATTCGGACGTGAAGAGATAATCTTTGCGGGTCATGGCACGGTCTCTCGTGAAATATTGCGCACTACATGTAAGGTCGGCCCCGGACGACGATCCGGGGCCGCATAGCGGGGTCAGTAGCGGTAGTGATCGGGCTTGAACGGGCCTTGCTCCGGCACACCGATGTATTCGGCCTGCTCGTTCGACAGCTTCGTCAGTTCGACGCCCAGCTTTTCGAGGTGCAGCGTCGCGACCTTCTCGTCGAGATGCTTGGGCAGGACGTAGACGTCGTTCTTGTACTGGTCGTTGTTCTTGTACAGTTCGATCTGCGCCAGCACCTGGTTGGTGAAGGACGCCGACATCACGAAGGACGGGTGACCCGTGCCACAGGCGAGGTTGACGAGGCGGCCTTCGGCGAGAAGGATCATCTTCTTGCCGTCGGGGAACTCGATCTCGTCGACCTGGGGCTTGATGTTGGTCCAGGCCATGTTGCGCAGGCCCGCGACCTGAATCTCGCTGTCGAAGTGGCCGATATTGCAGACGATGGCCCGGTCCTTCATGTCGCGCATGTGATCGACGGTGATGACGTCCTTGTTGCCGGTGGTGGTGACGAAGATGTCGCCCTTGCCCGCCGCCTTGTCCATCGTCGTGACTTCATAGCCGAGCATCGCGGCCTGGAGCGCGCAGATGGGGTCGATCTCGGTGACCATGACGCGCGCGCCCTGCGAGCGGAGCGATTCTGCCGAGCCTTTGCCCACGTCGCCGAAGCCGCAGACGACGGCAACCTTGCCGCCCATCATGACGTCGGTCGCACGGCGAATGCCGTCGACCAGCGACTCGCGGCAACCGTAGAGGTTATCGAATTTCGACTTGGTGACGCTGTCGTTCACGTTGATCGCGGGGAAGGGCAGTTCGCCCTTCTTGGCCAACTGATACAGGCGATGCACGCCGGTCGTCGTCTCCTCCGAGACGCCCATGATGGCTTCGCGGCGTTTCGTGAACCAGCCGGGGGACTGCTTGTGCCGGGCATGGATCTGCGCCTTGACGACTTCCTCCTCCTCGTTCTCGGGGTTCGGGAGGATGTCCTCGCCCGCCTCCAGCTTTGCGCCGAGGATGATGTACATCGTGGCGTCGCCGCCATCGTCGAGGATCAGGTTCGGCGTGCCTTCGGGGTTTTCGGCGGTGACGGGCCAGTCGAAGATCTTGTCGACATAGAGCCAGTAATCTTCCAGCGACTCGCCCTTGATCGCGTAGACCGGGGTGCCGCCCGCAGCGATGGCAGCAGCGGCATGATCCTGCGTCGAGAAGATGTTGCAGGTCGCCCAGCGGATATCGGCACCGAGTTCGGCCAGCGTCTCGATCAGCACGGCGGTCTGGATGGTCATGTGCAGCGAACCGGTGATCCGCGCGCCCTTCAGCGGCTTGTCCTTGCCGAATTCCTCGCGGCAGGCCATCAGGCCCGGCATTTCGGTTTCGGCGATCTCGATTTCCTTGCGACCGAAATCGGCCAGGCTGATATCGGCGATGGCATAGTCGTTTATCGGCGCAGTCATGGCGCGTTCTCCGCAGTCTGATTTCAGGATTGAGACGCCGATATCATACCCGCAAACCCGAGCGCAATCACGATATTGAGAAATCTTTATATTAGAGCGGGATTAACCGTGAAAAGATTAATATACTCCGCATACTGATAAATAAATTGCATATTAGCACTCCGTTGGCGCATTATGACCCAGTGACGGTGATAGCAGCCGTAAGTTGTATCTTTCGGAGGATGAACAAATGAACTGTATTAATAATACCTCGGGTCCTGCGAATGGTGCCGCCGGTGCGTGTGGCGGTGATGGCTCTTTCTCGTCGATGATGAATTCCGCCCAGCAGAGCGGCGCGGGTGCAGGCGCGGCATCCTGTAATCCGGGTTCTTCGCTCGGTGCCATGACGAGTGCCGGCGGTGCGTCGGGTGCGGGCCAGTCGAGCATGGGCCAGTCGAGCATGGGTCAGGCTGGCATGGGCCAGTTCGGTGCGAGCCAGTCCTGCGGAACCGGTGGCGCTGCTGGTTCGGCTGGCGCTCCCGGTTCTGCCGGCATGAGTGCCCCCTCCAATGCAATGGGTTCGGCCCAGACGAACGCGCCTTCCGCCCCGTCGGCTCCTGCCCCTTCGGCTCCCGCTCCATCGGCCCCTGCTCCATCGGCATCGGCCCCGTCGGCTCCCGCTCCAACCGCCGCTTCGTCGGCTCCCGCCGGCGGCGGCGCTCCGAGTGCCGATGACGTGTCGAGCCTTCTGAGCAGCCTGCAATCCCTCGTTCAGCAGTTCAGCGGCATGGCTGGTGCTGGCGGTGCATCGGGTGCCGATGCATCCTCGTCCTCGGCTTCCAGCAAAGGCGATGCGGCAGGCGGTAAAGCGGATTCGGCGGATGCCTCGAAATCCGGTGCATCCACGGAGGGTGCATCCGGTGCCAGCGAGGGCGTGGCCAAGATCCTCGAATCCCTGCAGGACATGATCAAGCAGTTGGTGCAGTTGCTCCAGCAGTTGAGCGGTTCGATGGAAGGCGAAAAGGGCGCGTCCACCGATTCCGCGACCGGCGGCGACAAGGATGCTGCCGATACCGGCAAAGCCGACAACAAGGGCAAAGCCGACGATAAGGGCAAGGCCGACGATAAAGGCAAAGCCGACGATAAGGGCGCGTCGGACAAGGGTGACAAATCGCCTTCTACTGCCCCGACGACCGCTTCGTCCGCACCGGACGGCGCGAGCGCGTCCGACGAAGACTGCGGCCCCGCACCGGCCCCGAGCAAGCCTGCAGCACCCTCCGCCCCGAGCGCGCCCGCCAAGGCAAGCACGCCCGCCGAAGCCCCCGCCAAGGCTCCTGCAACGCCCGCCGAGCCGAGCACGCCCGAAACGCAGTCCCCCGCATCGCTCAAGACGGTCACGCCCGGTGATCTGTGCAAGGCCGCTGCAAAGGCTCCCGATGGAGCCAAGATCGATGGCCGCACCGTGATCCAGGCCACCGCCGGTCGCGACCAGTCCGTCCAGGGTACGGATGGAGATGACGTGATCTTCGCCAAGGCCGGAACCGACCAGTCCATCGACAGCGGACAGGGCGACGACGTGATCTGCGCTACGGCGGGTGGCGATCAGTCGATCACCAATCCCGGCGGGAACGACGTCATCCAGGCCAAGGCCGGTGGCAACCAGTCGATCACCGATCGCGGTGCATCCGGCTCGATCGATGCCACGGCAGGCCGCGATCAGTCGATCACCGCCAAGGGTGCCGGCGAGATCAACGCTCGCGCCGGTGGCGACCAGAGCATCAACGCTCATTGATCCGTAGACCGGCGCGGGCGCGTTTCGTCCCGCGCCGGTCGATCGTATCCAGGGAAAGGCCGCTCCTCCGGGGGCGGCCTTTTCGCTTGTGCTTGCGTGCGTGCTGGGGTACCAACCGCGCTTCCGTGATCCGGCCAGTAATGGGCTGCCGAGGTCACGCATCACGCACCGACAGGAGAGTGAAATGCCCAAGATGAAGACCAAGTCCGGAGCGAAGAAGCGCTTCCGGGTCACGGCCACCGGCAAGATCAAGGGATCCCCGGCCGGCAAGCAGCACGGCATGATCAAGCGCACCAACAAGTTCATCCGCGATTCGCGCGGCATGGAAGTGCTGTCCGAGCCGGATCAGAAAATCGTTCGGCAGTTTCTGCCTTACGGCCGATAGGGAGGGTATCCGATGTCACGAGTCAAACGCGGTACCGTCCAGAAGGCGCGCCACAAGCGCGTACTTGAACAGGCCAAGGGCTATTACGGCCGTCGCAAGAACGTCTTTCGCGTCGCCACCCAGGCCGTCGACAAGGCCCAGCAATACGCCTATCGCGACCGCAAGAACCGCAAGCGCAGCTTTCGCGCCCTGTGGATACAGCGTATCAATGCCGGTGCCCGCGAACATGGCATGAAGTACAATCAGGTGATCGACGGTCTCAACAAGGCCGGTATCGAGATCGACCGCAAGGTGCTTTCCGATCTGGCGATCCGCGAGCCGGAAGCGTTCAAGGCGATCCTCGATCAGGCACAGGCTGCCTTGAACGAAGCCGTCCCCGCCTGAGATTTCAACTCGATAATTCAGTGAAAAGGCCGCATCCTCCGGGATGCGGCCTTTTCAATGTTAGATTATTGGGGATCGGGCAATCGCAGAGGCCGCATTATTGATTGAGATGCATGTAGCGTTCGTATGTACGGCGCTCCGTTTCCCCCGAAAACCGTCATCGTAACGTCAAGAAAAAGTACATGACTTGCCGATCCGGTCGCGGGCCAGCCGGTGCGCGACCATCAACGATACGATCAGCCCTGTCTCCATCGCCATCGCGATTCCCGTCCGTACACCGACCAGGCCCCAGTCGAAGACCTGCGTGGACCGGCCCGAAATTTTTCGGATTACGGCGCATAATTCTCTGGATTGTCCAGCAGCCTGTCTGATTTGCACTCGATCGGTTCACACTCCCGCTCACCCTTGTGGCCGGAGAGAGTGTCCATGACCAACGTCGTCCGCTTCCTAGTGGCCGCAGGACGCGGAGCTAATGACGCGCCTAACGGATCGAGCAGACATACCCCGGCCCACCGCAACGAATACACGAGCGCGAAGCGCGCCATCATACGTCTTCGGCATCGAGGCTCCCAAATCATACCAGGAAGCTCGAATCAGAAATCGGGCCTATGTAAATCCCGAGAATTTAAGGACGCTCTGGAGAAATTGTTCGAACTCGCTATGCGGTTCCTGCTAAGC
>ENA-ORXC01000181-ORXC01000181.1-marine-metagenome-genome-assembly--contig:-NODE-181-length-58699-cov-4.185391_pt1 | contig 58699 bp, 61 predicted proteins | sample MGYA00237865_ERZ511478 | MGnify/ENA metagenome assembly ERZ511478
GTGATTTTTTGAATGATAAAAAACAAGTAGGTCAGCTGATTCAAGATCTGCGAAAGATTGCGGAAATGACAACTGTCGAGTTATCAGAAGGAATTTGTACAGAAGAAGAGCTACATCGATTTGAACAAGGTGAAATTCATGCAAGCAGTGAAGTTCTCTATCATTTATCGAAACGCTTAGGGGTGCCGATGAATTATTTCTTTGAAGCAGGAGAGCTAACGCCCAACGATTATTCAAAAGAAATTAAATCGACCATTAGGCATTATATACGAAAACGCGATTATAAAACCGTGTTACATATGGTGAACAAAGAAAAAGATAATCCTATGTTTCAAGATCCTTTTCACGCACAATTTTTCCTATGGCACGAAGCCATATGTGATTATTATATTGGAAATAAATTTGAACAAGCGCTTCGTAAATTGGAAAAAGCCATTGCATTCACGCGTACAGGCGAACAGTTTTATTCAGAAAAAGAGATTGCTATTTTAAATAGTATTGCCATTATTTACGAAGAAGAAGGTCATTTGAAAAAAGCATTCAGTACGTTTATGGAAGGATTACAGCATATTGCTTTGCTTCCTAAGTTAAAAGATCCTCTTGTCAAAATTCGAATTTTATATGGATTATCACATGCGCTTTTGCAAATGGAACGTTATGAAAAGTCGGTTAAATATGCACAAGCGGGACTAGAGCTGTGTATTCAGCATGAGACGCTTTATTTATTAGGAGAACTGCACTATCAAATTGGAGAAGCACTCTGTCAGCTTGGTGAGCTTAAAGAAGGAATAGCCTACCTCGAAAAAGCTATTACTATTTTTGGAATTGAGCAAAATGAAGCGTTTGTGACCATTATTAAAGAAGAGATGTCTAAATATCAAGAAACAAAAAAGAAGAGCTGATAGCTCTTCTTTTTTTATCTCCAATACACTGGGTGTGGGTAAAACGGACGAGGACGAGGGTAAAAATAAGGGGGATGGTAATAAATAGGACGAGGGTAAGGGTAAGGATAAAATGGACGTGGGCGAGGATATAGATAATAACCATAAGGGAATCTTTCGTCAGTTTCCTGAGGATTTGAATAATAATCATAGCCATATTGATACTCTTCTAAAGGTTGTTCCGGGTAATATGGATAATTCACTCTTTTCACCGCCTAAGTTTTTATGCTTTTTACTGTATTCATTATAGAAAGAATTGGAGTATGTACCCATCAAATTTTCCCTTTAAAAATTCGACGGGAGATAAAGAGTATTTTAATAATAAAAAGAAATTAGTTGTCCTTTTTATTTTTTTGTAAGGTATCTGCTGTGTGAGGCAAAGTAGGCAGTTCAAAGCTTTTAATAAAGGAAGCGTAAGCAATCGTGTCTTTAATAGGGTTTACATAAGATAATGGTTGACCTCGGTAGCTGAAATTAAATGTAATCCAAGCAAAATCTTTATTATTGTTGGAAATCAGTTTTGCATTATGTATAAAAGCAGATGCGGCAATCATCGCATCTGGGCCTTTAATTTTTTTATTGGATTCTATTTTAGCTTTTCTGCGAATTTGAGCTGCTAGCTGTGCAATTTCACTTGTAACGTCTACGATCTTATCTGTCATATCGTAAATATAATGATTTTTTACTGCTTTGACTTGAGGATTTGTTTCTACTTCCCAATGCGACAGCAGTTCCATTTGTACAACGGTAGGCATTAAAAATTCCGCATTATTTGAAATAAGTTCATTAATATATTCCACAACTTCTGGATAATTAAGCGCATGTGAAGCCCAAATGTTTGTATCAATGATTACTTTTTCACCCAACACAAATCGTTCACTCCTCTCTACTAGCCATTCGTACCAACTCTTCTAACCCAAAAGGTGAGTAAAGAGCCGCAGATTCTGAAAGCTGATTGCTTAATAGAAGCTTTTCATATTTAGTTAATCTAGTTTTTGCAGATTTTATGAGCTTTTCTTGTGTATCATTTAATGTTTTATCTTTTTTATCATACGTGCGTAGAGCTTTATTTTGAGGTTTGTATTTAAGATTTTTCTTCTGTATAGGGGGTGAGGAAGGTGATTGTGGGGAGGGTTGTGTATAAATTTTCCCATTTATTTTTATTTTGAAGTGCTTTTGAACTTCCTTGCTGTACGTTCCTTTTTGGTCATCTACCAAGCGCTGTGCTTTCATGATACCCCTGCCTTTTATATAAATTTATATAGTATATGTGATGAAGTTTTCTCTTACTATTCCTTTTATATAAAAAGATTAAAAAATTAGCTTCCGGGAGTTATTAAATTAACTAATGTTTGCCTGGTGGGTGATCATCTCAGCGAATACCGGACAAATGTTTAAAAACATCATATCGTGTAAAAGAATAAATCAGTATAGGTTTAAGAAGGAACTAGGCAGCAATACGGTCATTGCTTCGGGTGCCGTTGTGACAAAAGATGTTCCTGATAACGTGGTAGTCGAAGGTAATCCTGCAGTTATAATCAAGCGTATTGAAGAGTAAAGAATAAACAAAGAGCTTTTGAATTGTAAAAACTCTTTGTTTATACGGTGTTTTATTGCCAATTTGGTCCGTCCTCATTTATGAGATTTTGATAAAATGTAAAAACTTGCATATTTACTTCCGGGATCATCCATACTTTATTGACAAGGGAAAATTATTCATGGTATATTATCTTTAATTAAAGATATTTAAATTAAAGATAAATAATAAACTAGACGATTTATTCGGAGGAATGTAGAATGAACCACTTAAAAGGAATACACCACGTAACGGCTATTACAAGCAGTGCCGAAAAGAATTATGAATTTTTCACATATGTGTTAGGCATGCGCTTAGTTAAAAAAACGGTCAATCAAGATGATATTCAAACGTATCATTTGTTTTTTGCAGATGATAAAGGAAGCGCCGGAACGGACATGACTTTTTTTGATTTTCCAGGCATTCCAAAAGGTTTTCACGGAACAAATGAAATTTCAAAAACATCTTTCCGCGTTCCAAATGATGCGGCTTTAGATTATTGGGTAAAGCGCTTTGATCGCTTAGAAGTAAAGCATACGGGGATTCAAGAGCTATTTGGGAAAAAGACGCTTTCGTTTATTGATTTTGATGATCAGCAGTATCAGTTAATTTCCGATGAAGGAAATCAAGGAGTTGAATCAGGTACTCCTTGGCAAAAAGGCCCTGTACCTCTTCAATACGCTATTACGGGACTTGGTCCTATCTTTATTCGTATTGCCGAGTTTAAATACTTTAAAGAAATGATGGAAAAAGTCCTTTTATTTAAAGAGATTGCTCAAGAAGGAGATCTGCACCTATTTGAAGTAGGAGAAGGAGGAAACGGTGCGCAAGTAGTAGTCGAACACAATGAAAAACTTCCGCAGGCTCAGCAAGGTTTTGGAACTGTTCATCACGTTGCTTTTCGCGTAGAAAATCGACAGGCTCTTGAAGAATGGATTAACCGAATGCCAAGCTTCGGTTTCCATACGTCTGGTTATGTGAATCGTCACTTCTTTGAATCGTTATATGCAAGAGTGGCTCCGCAAATTTTATTTGAATTTGCGACAGATGGACCAGGATTTATGGGAGATGAACCTTACGAAACGCTCGGAGAAAAATTATCACTGCCTCCGTTTTTAGAGCCAAAACGTGCAGAAATTGAGAAGCTCGTGCGTCCGATTGATACAGTAAGAAGTACAAAAGAGTTTGTGAAAGAATAGTACACAAAAACACTCAAATAGCTATTTGAGTGTTTTTTTTTGATGTTTTCTACTTTTACATATACCTGTTGCGAATGTTTACGTAAAAAATGCCAATGTTCTACAAGGAAGGAGTAGGAGTGGGTTGTGCATAGCCTTCTTTATATTTTTCATCGATGTCTTTGCGAATATTTTTTATTGATTTGCCTCGGTTATAGTCGAGCATAGCTTTAGCTGCAATTTCTATACACAATCCGCATTTTGTTCCATGATCATCCCAGACAACTGCTCCATTTCTTTTGTTTTTAAAAATAAAGCAGTCATAGCTATTTTTGTGATTCGCTTCCATGCCACATCCGCAGTAGCAAGGGATTTTTTCAAGTAGTTCACGATTTTTAGCAACGGATAGATAAACTAGTTTCATGTCTTTAGGCTGGTTCTTCAAAAACTGTGGTAACACATCTGCTCCTGGAGTCTCTTCGCGAATATCAGCAACTGCAGCTTTATGATGTTCATGATCTGAATGTGCAGAAGAGTTTGTAGCAGAAGAAGTTGTTGTATGGTTTGAGCAAGCGGATAATCCAATACTTGTAGCGAGAACCCCCAACAAAATAATTGATTTTTTCAATACAATTAACACCCTTTCATGTAAAAATAAATGATAGTTGCATCATACATGGCAGTTTATCTATGTAGATAATCAAATACCTGCTTGTTTATATCTAATTCTCTATAAGTATGCAGAGCGGTTATCGTGTATGATAGAGGTGGACGAGGAAAAAATATGAAGCATGAATTTATCATAAGGTGCGTTTTGTAAGTAATTGGACAGAAGGAGAAAGTGAACGGAGGTTAAACAGTAGTGAGTGAACAAAATCAACGTCTTTTTGAATATATTTTAGAGAATTCAGCCTCTATCAGTGAAGAATGGCTGCGCCAAAGAAGTAATATTAAAGGATCAATTTACTCAAAGGACGCAGATGCTTCAGTTGAGAAAAAGCTGCGCGAGCAGCATCGTTATACGATCGAAACAATTGCGAGCGGCTTTCTTGAAGATCAAGAGATTTTCAAACAGCGTATGATGAAATGGACGACGGAAGTAGTAAACAGCAGAATTAAATTTGATACGCCGATTTACGAGATAGTAGAAGCACTAAGCAAAACAAGAAAAATTATTTGGACGTATGTCAAAACGTATAGCCTGATACATTCATCTATTACAAAAGAAGATATACTGTCTTGGAGTGAAGTTTATCATACAACATTTGATAAACTCATTAATGAATTTTCCGAACAGTATTATAAAATCACAAGGCAAAAAATAAGTCTTCAGCAAGAGCTAATCGACGAAACGAGTTTTCCTGTTATTCCGATTGTAGATCACATCGCGGTCTTGCCTTTGGTAGGGCTTATTGATGAAATCAAAGGTGATTCTATTATCGAGGTTGTTCCAAAAAGATGTGCAGAAAAACATATAAGGCATCTAGTCATTGACTTATCGGGTGTAAATTATGTAGATACGTATATCGCTCATAAATTTTTTGATTTGATTAACATTTTGCAGCTGCTAGGCATCCATGCGATTATGTCAGGAGTAAGTCCTGACATGGCTCAGACGGCTGTTAATGTAGGAATTAGTTTTAATAAAATTGAAACGTTTGGCCATTTAAAACAAGCGCTCTCTTCGCTTGGTGTAAAGAAAAAAGAAGAATAAAGTATAGAAATGCTAGATTGAAACGGAACTGTTTGAGACCTTTACTTTCAGTTCCGTTTTTTTGTTTGTCTATATTCTGTACATGAAAATATAAAATAATATTCTGCTGCATTCAAAATTTTGTAAGCATGTCTTACAAACTCCTTTTCACATGGGGACAAATGGAAGATACTAAGGAGCAAACAAACGGCGGTTTTCTATGCCAAACGTCTCGTTTAGCTCAAGAATGGAGGTGTAAAGAGAAGAATAAGAGAAGTACATAATGAGATAGTTAAAGTCTTAGATAAGTACTGATAAGCCGTGTAATTAAGGAGGAGTTCTATGAAAATAATTTATCTTCTTTGCCTGCTTCCGTTTGTAGGAATATTAGGTTTATTGCCTTTTGTTAACACAGTGACGCCGTTTATTTTAGGGATGCCTTTTTTTCTTTTTTGGATTGTTATGTGGGTAATCCTTACGTCTTTTATTATGGGCATTGTGTACAAGCTTGATCCTGCTGTTAAAGGAGGAGATAAATAATGAATACCGCTCTGATTATTATTTTTGGTTTTTTACTTTTAGCTATTTATCTTGGAATTCGAGCTACGCGGGGCAAAAAAATGGATTTAGAACAGTGGAGCGTAGGCGGCAGAGGTTTTGGAACTATTTTTGTCTTCTTTTTGATGGCGGGTGAAATCTATACTACTTTTACGTTTCTAGGAGGAAGCGCTTGGGCATATGGAAAAGGAGGGCCAGCGTTTTATATTTTAGCCTATATTTCTTTAGCTTACGTGTTAGGGTATTGGATTGGTCCGCAAATATGGCGATATGCGAAGCAGCATAAGCTTATGTCTCAGCCAGATTTTTTTGTTTCAAAATACAACAGCCCGTTTCTCGGCATCGTTGTTTCATGCGCAGGGGTGCTGGCAATTGTTCCTTATATTATTTTACAGTTCAAAGGCTTAGGTATTATTGTATCTGAAGCTTCTTATGGGTCTATCTCTTCAACCGCAGCCATTTGGATCGGAGCCATATCATTAACGGTTTACTTAATGATATCAGGCATACATGGCTCCGCGTGGACGGCTATTGTTAAAGATATTATGATTTTTATTGTTGTCTTATTTTTAGGAATATATATGCCGATTCATTACTACGGAGGCTTACAGCCGATGTTTGAGGCTGTGCATCAAGCAAATCCAACGTTTCTTACTCTTCCCAAGACAGGTCTAAGTATTTCGTGGTTTATTTCTACAGTCATGCTGACCGTATTAGGATTTTACATGTGGCCGCATACGTTTAATGCAACGTATTCAGCTGAAAACGAGAATGTATTTCGAAAGAATTCTATTATAAGTCCTATTTATACGTTAATGCTGCTTTTTGTCTTTTTTGTAGGGTTTACTGCTCTTATGCAGGTACCTGGACTACAAGGTGCAGAAGCGGACTTGTCACTGCTTCGTCTTTCCATTCAAACATTTGACCCGTGGATTGTCGGCTTTATTGGCGCAGCCGGTTTATTAACAGCACTTGTGCCTGGGTCGATGCTTTTGATGGCAGCTTCTACGTCACTATCTAAAAACGTTTATGCCGTTCTTGTTCCCTCAGCGACGGGCAAACAAATTTCGATGCTGGCTAAATGCTTCGTACCGGTTATTGCACTTGTTTCAGTTTATTTTACGCTTCATGGAGGAAATACGATTGTAACGCTTTTACTGATGGGCTATAGCATTGTGACGCAGCTGTTTCCAGCTTTTATTTTTAGTTTGATGAAAAACAATATCGTGACTAAATACGGGGCGTGTGCAGGTATTGTTGCCGGCATTGCGTCTGTGATGTATATAACGATTACTGAAACAACGCTTGGCACGTTGTTTCCTGCGTTGCCACAAATCATTAAAGATACAAATGTCGGCGTTATTTCTTTATTGATTAATTTAGTTGTATTAATGGTGGTCAGTTTAGCAACGAAAAAAATCGCAGCACAGCCGCATTTTGAAAGCGGGGCAGTAGATGAAAAACAAATTTTGTGAAAATCTTTTTCCAATTGCGTTTTAAGAATATCATGACGGGTATAAAAGTAGTGCATCACCAAAATATTCAATATGGCTGCAAGACATACAAAGAGCAGCCTTCTCGATAAAATGTAACGATTGCGTTGTTTTTAAACATAGGTAACGAGTGTGAAAAGCAGCAAGACGTATGCCATGAGCGGTGTACGTCTTTTCTATGAAAGATATTCACCTAAAAAAGGAGATGATAACATGACATCTGAAAAAGCATTTGAGCAAAAGAAAGATCTTTTAATGAACCAAATTATTGAATCAGGTTACTTTAAAGCAGAAGACGGGAGACATTTGTACGAATTGAATTTAAGTGAACTAGAACAAACGCATCACAATCTTCAAAACCAAAAGGTAAGAGAAGTATAATTAAAACCTCCCAGATTATTAGAAATTCAGCTGATTTCGTATATGTGTGCAAACACCAGCTGTTCAGTTTGTTCCTCCGCGGCTTTTTTGTTTGAAAGCAGGCACTTTTCTTTTTCTTCCGGTGCGTTTACAACCTCGCTGTTTCCGAGCGTACTCCTCAAACATATAATTCAACACTTAAGAAATAGGCGAATAAAAAACAAAAAAAAGCGCAGAAGCTGCGCTTTTTTTGATGCGTTAAAAACGAGTGGAAGCCGCTGTTTTTTTAGGTTTGCTCATTGCTTTTTTTAGTACTTCAGAAAAATAAGGCTCTCCGCTAGGATTTTGCTGTCTTAGCAAGTCAATGGTTCCTTTCACGTCATCCATAGCTCTGTGAGCGTGCTCTCTCTCAATATTATGATGGTCAAGAAGTGTTGTTAGTTTTTTATTAGGAAAGCCGTACTCTTTCCATTTGACAGCACGCATAGAGCAGTGCCATTTTTGGTTAAATAAAGATGGATACCGTTTTAAAAGAAAACTGCGATCGAAAGAAGCATTATGAGCGATGATAGCCGAAACGCTAGTTAACAGCGATTCCACTTTTTTATCGTCTAATGTTTTATTTTTAACCATCTCATTTGTAATTCCCGTTAAGTTTGTAATGTACGGGAAAATGGGAGTTGAAGGCATATTAAATTCTTCATACTCTTCTACAATGTCGATTATTTCTCCGGTAGAAGAATCATAAGAAACAACAGCAATTGCTAGTTCGATAATATCGCATGTTTGCGCACTTAATCCCGTTGTTTCAACATCTAAAACGGCTGCTAATTTCACTTGTTCAGTTGACAACTCGTCGCCCTCCCTTTCTATTTATCATTCTATTAGCTTATCATTTTTTAACAGAAAACGTTAGTAAAAAAGATGAGGGAGCACGTACACGGGTTTATTTTATACGCCCACGTGGAAAAGGAATTTACTTTTTTAAAGGAGATGATGACAGCAAAGGAGAATAGTAATATTTACTCATCTAAATTAAGTCTTCATTGAAAATAAGGAAATGAAGGAAGAAGGGGATCGTTATCATGCAATTGCTGTATATGGTACTTTTTCTTGTCTTAATTTTTTGGGGAATTACATCTTTTATTCATTACAGGAATCAAACTATTAAAGTTCGTTTGAACAAACATTATACGAATGCAGTAGAATGGATTGAAGCTGTGAAACAAGAGCTAGAAAAGCAAGGGAAATCTGTGAGTTATGAAGGGGATTTCTTGTTTAAAATTGATGAAAAACCTTATGAAATCGCAGCGCGTAATATGTCTATTTGGAGCATGTCACTCTATCATATCTTGCTTCAGCGTCAAAAAGAACATTCTTAAATTTACTTGCATACAGAGATTATCACTTCTCGTCTATCGAGAAGTGATTTTTTTATCTTTATGTATCCATAATGGGGAATTTTTTGTTTTTATATAATAGTAATACGAAAAAGGTGGTTCTAATTCCCTAAAAAAATACGCTTTATATAGTTTTAGTTTTGGTTATTGATTTGGCATGGAATTTGCATATGTAAGAAGGGTTTATCAGACATTTTAATTGTCAGGCAAAGAAAACTAGTTACATACTATAAAACTATTTTACATTATCTACTAGAATCAAAAAATTTTAATAATATAGTAAAATGTAGTTGACCTTCCTAGTTTTAGAATATAAAATAAATCTTGCTAATAGTTTGAAAATTCTAAAATGGAGGGGTTTACTTGAAAAGCTGGAAAAAGATTTTGGGGACATCTTTTCTTGCCACAACTGTTACATTAAGCGGAGTAGGTCCAGTACTTATGAATGGAAGTACTGCTTCAGCTAAAACCGCACAAACGGAGGAACTTCCGAGTTCACCAATTGATATGAATACAGTACCGGAAGAGAGATTGGCTAACGCACTGAAAAACCAAGGAGTTATTTCTCAAAGTGCAACACCGCAAGAAGTGAAGAAAGCCGTTACTTCTTACATAAACAAAAAAGATGCACATAAAGAAAGCATGAAGGGACATAAAGCTAGTAAAATTGATTTAAAAGCGAAAGAAATGCAAACAAAACAAAAAGAAAAGTTTCAACGAGGCGAATTTGCTAATATTAAGTCTCAAGGAAACAATTCGGGGAACGGGGTAAACGTTAAACCTGCGGCTCAGGCAAAATATAACGGACAAGTAAGAAAAGATAAAGTTCTTGTTCTTTTAGTTGAGTACGCAGACTTTAAGCACAACAATGTCGTTCAAGAACCTGGTTACATGTATGCAAAAGATTTTAATCGAAATCACTATCAGCAATTAATGTTTGGAAAGAAAGACTTTACGTTATTTAATGGTAAGAAAATTAAAACGTTTAAACAATATTACGAAGAACAGTCTGGAGGTAGTTACACGGTAGATGGAACGGTTTCTGACTGGTTAACTGTACCTGGAAACGCAAAAGAATACGGAGCAGACAATCCAGCGGGAGGAAACGATAATGCGCCTGGATCTAAAGGGCCTCGTAATCTTGTAAAAGAAGCGCTTGCTGCAGCAGCAAAAAGCGGCATTAACCTTTCAGATTATGATCAGTTCGATCAATATGATATCGATGGAGATGGCAACCGCAATGAGCCTGACGGCATAGTGGACCACTTAATGGTCATTCATGCTGGAACTGGGCAAGAAGCAGGTGGAGGTAAACTAGGAAACGATGCTATCTGGTCTCATCGCTCTACTTTGGGACAAGTGTATAAAGTTCCTGGAACAAACATGGCTGCTTATGATTATACAATTGAACCAGAAGACGGAGCAGTTGGCGTTTTTGCTCATGAATTTGGCCATGATTTAGGTTTGCCGGATGAGTATGATACACAGTATACGGGTCAAGGTGAGCCGGTAGGCGTTTGGTCAATTATGAGTGGAGGGAGCTGGGCTGGTGAAGTAGCTGGAACAGAACCGACAAGTTTTTCCCCGCAAAATAAAGAGTTTTTCCAGGCAAATATGGGTGGAAACTGGGCAAATATTCAACAAATAGACAGCAAAAACATCACAAAATCGGGCTCTGTGAGCGTGGTTGATCAAAGCGTGACAAAATCGAAACGACCGGGTATTGTGAAGATTAATTTACCTAAAAAAGCCGTTCAAGGGATTAAGCCAGAGTTTGGAAGCAATTATTACTACAGTAAACGCGGAGACGATCTGCATACGACGATGACGACGCCAGAGTTTGATTTAACAGCAGCAAAAACAGCTAAATTCAATTACAAAGCGTTCTATGAAGTAGAGGCAGAATACGATTACTTATATGTGAATGCAATTCTTCCTGACGGTTCAAAAGTTCTGTTAGATACAATTGGTGATAAAGCGAATAATGCAGACGGTTCTGCTGAAACATCTAACGGAAAATGGGAAGATAAAAGTTATGACTTAGCGCAGCTTAAAGGTAAAAAAATCAAGCTTCAATTTGAATACGTAACGGACGGCGGACTTGCTCTTCAAGGATTCGCTCTTGATAATGCTAGTTTAGTAGTAGATGGAAAAACGGTATTTAAAGACGATGCTGAAGGAGCTCCAAAAGTAACGTTAGATGGATTTGAAAAGACAAACGGCATCAGCTATAAAGATAACTATTATTACCTTGAGTGGAGAAACTATGCAGGCAGTGATAAAGCACTTCAATTCGCGCGCGGTGCAAAATATAATACAGGCATGCTGCTTTGGTACGCAGATGAAAGCTATCTTGATAACTGGGTAGGACAACATCCGGGTGAAGGATTCCTTGGTGTAGTTGATTCACATGCTCATAAAGTTCTTTACTTTAATGTGAATGGTATTAGCACTACAGCAAATTCAAGCCGATATCAAATTGCAGACGCGGCGTTCTCATTTGATAAATCACCTGCTTGGTCATATTCTCATAAAACGTGGGGAACGATTTCATCTAAAGAATCAAATGGCGTCACAAGCTTTAACGACAAAAAATCGTATTTAGATGAAAGAATTAAAGATGCAGGCCGCTTGCTTCCTCAAAACGGATTAAAATTAGACGTAATTGGTGAAGCAAAAGACAATTCAGCTGGTGCTGTATGGATTCATAAGTAAATAGACGTATTAAAAAGATCTGAAGAGCGTATTCTTCGGATCTTTTTTTGTATCATAAAATCAAAATAAACTATGAGCTAAATAATCAAATATGCTCAGCCCGTTTAAAAAATAGAAAAAAGGGAATTTTCAACAGTGAATAATTGTTATTATGTCATGAAATTCATCCATATAATCAATACTAATAGGTAAAGAAAACATTGAAAAGGAGTTCTAACTATGAGCTATCGTATCGAAAGAGATTCAATTGGAGAAATCAAAGTGGCAGAAGATAAACTATGGGGAGCACAAACGCAAAGAAGTAAAGAGAATTTCCCAATAGGGATTGAAAAAATGCCGATTGAAGTAATACGCGCTTTTGCGGTGTTGAAGAAAAGTGCGGCTATTAGCAATCATAAACTAGGCAAACTATCAGCAGGGAAATCGGAAGCCATCGTGCAAGCTGCTAACGAAATTATTGAAGGGAAATGGAATGAACATTTCCCTTTAGTCGTATGGCAGACAGGAAGCGGAACGCAATCAAACATGAATGTAAATGAAGTGATTTCCCACCGAGGAAACCAGCTAATAAACGGCGACGAAACGCTCCATCCAAATGATGATGTCAATATGTCACAAAGCTCTAACGATACTTTTCCTACAGCTCTTCATATTGCAGCTGTACTAGAAGTCGAAGATCAATTATTGCCTGCTTTAAAAACATTAAAAGAAACGTTCGCTGCGAAGCAAGAGCAGTTTAAAGATATTATTAAAATAGGAAGAACCCACTTACAAGATGCTACACCGCTAACACTAGGACAAGAAATTAGCGGATGGCATCATATGCTCGAAAAGAATGAAGAAATGATTAAACAAAGCGTAGAGTATATGAAGGAGCTAGCTATTGGCGGTACAGCTGTTGGGACGGGGATAAATGCACATCCTGATTTCGGCGATGAAGTAGCGAAAGAAATCAGCAGCACGCTTGGAAAAACATTTATCTCAGCACCTAATAAATTTCATGCATTAACAAGTCACGATCAAGTGGTTTATGCCCACGGTGCACTCAAAGCCTTAGCAGCTGACTTAATGAAAATCGCCAATGACGTACGCTGGCTGGCAAGCGGTCCTCGGAGCGGATTAGGTGAAATTACGATTCCTGCTAACGAACCAGGAAGTTCTATTATGCCTGGAAAAGTAAATCCAACTCAAAGTGAAGCTCTAACAATGGTTTCTGCACAAGTGTTAGGAAATGACGTGACGATTGGCATTGCGGCTAGCCAAGGAAACTTTGAATTAAATGTATTTAAGCCGGTTATTATTTATAATTTTTTACAATCAGTCAGACTGCTGACAGATTCTATGCAGGCTTTTAACGATAAATGCGCAGTAGGAATTGAACCCAACAAAGAAAAGATTCAGCATAATCTAGAAAATTCTCTTATGCTTGTAACAGCATTGAACCCGCACATAGGTTATGAAAATGCGGCTAAAATCGCCAAGCTGGCTCATCAAGAAGGTACGACATTAAAAGAAGCAGCGGTCAAAACAGGCCTTCTGACTGAAGAACAATTTGAACAATGGGTAAATCCTGCTAACATGATTCATCCATCAAAATAAAAAAAAAGAAGCCAAGCACTCTAAGTTGCTTGGCTTCTTTTTTAATAAAATAAACATTGTTCTAAATAAACATATAAAAAGAAAATGCGGATTAAAAGAAATTTTACCCTACTCTTATGTACTAGATTCAAGTACATAAAAGTAGGGTATTTACATTTTTATAAAGGAGGGATTCAAGTGACGTACGAAGTAAAATTTTATTTTGGAAATGAAAAATCAATCAGTACATTGGTTGAATCAGAAAGTGTAAAAAAGCTTGAGGAATCTATTATTCATACGCAGGGATGGTATCGTTATTATGACAAAAAACACGAAGCTTATTTAGCTATTCAAATGAGCAACGTTTTACACATCGTTATAAAAGAATATCAGGATCCGGAAAAAACAGGGGTTTTGAGAGATTCGTCGTATACATAAGGAAGCTAGCAAAAGAGGTGAAAACTATGCAAAGGCGACGTTCAAATAATCCTATTATTCTCGACGTTTCTCATCATCAAGGAATCATTAATTGGAAAGAAATAAAAAACACCTCAGTAAAAGGGGTGTATATAAAATTAACAGAAGGCGGAACTTTTGTAGACCCTAAATGCTATGAAAATTATGTAGGTGCTAAAAATGCGGGCTTGAGAGTAGGCTTTTATCATTATGCTCACTGCACAAACAGCCCGGAGAAAGAAGCTGCTTTTTTTATTGCTCAGCTTGGACAAATGAAACTAGACCTTCCGCCGTGTTTGGATCTAGAAGAAGATAAGAAAAAATCCAAAGAATTTGTTTCTCGCTTTGCTGCAAGCTGGCTCGAGCATGTTCACCAAACAACAGGGATTAAGCCTATCGTATATACGAACTATCATTTTGCTAAAACTTTTTTTACAAACGAAATAAGTAAGTATCCTTTGTGGGTAGCAAGATATAGCGCAAACAACAGACAAGGGGGTATGCAGCACCCTGGTGAGCTAAGTCAATGGCAGCGATGGGCAATGTTTCAGTATACGGATTCTGGCAGAGTAAAAGGAATTTCTACAAATGTGGATATAAATGAAATGGACTGCTCATTTTTTAAAGAAGTCACAACAAATCTCTCTATGACGAATAATGCAAAAGGACCCTTTGTCTATTCCAAAGGTGATAGAGGGTTAGGAGTCAAACAAATTCAGCAAAACTTACTTGCGCTAGGTTTTTCTCTTCCGAAGTTTGGAGCAGACGGTTTTTACGGAGATGAATTAATCGCTGCAGTGGAAACATTCCAGAATCAATATGGCCTTTTTTCGGATGGAGTAGCAGGAGCAGACACGCTTCAGCGTCTTGTTAAAGAAGTGAATAATCTGAATAATTGGGTTTGAGAGAGTACCTGAGAGGGAAAAGTTATTGTAAGATTCAAAAAGGTACAAGGAAGGAGCTATTATGAGAAAACGAAAACAAAAAGCATTGATTTCAGGTATTACGCTATCAACGGTAGGAGTTGGCATTACGTCTTATATATTAAGTGATGCTGCAAAACGTCGAAAAGTAAAAGGGCTTGTTCGAAGTGCTAAAGTCAAACTTTCAAGTTTATCTAAGAAACAGCAGGTAAATGCTAGCCTAAATAAAGATGCTCATTCAGATCCTACGTACGTTTCTGAAAGTAATATGATTTCAGAAGGACCTATGTATCAAGACCAACATAGATAATAAAAAAACTAGTCTTGCCTCAGGCGAGACTAGTTTTTTTATTATTTTAGAAAGAGTTGCGTCTATTCATGTTACACTCTCTATATAAGGGAATTTTTTAATGACTGTGTACAAGTAAAGGAGGAATACAAGGCGTGATTAGTAGCGGATTATTTGTTAACTTATGTATTTTCTCATTTTTAGTCAGCATTATGATTGCCATACGGATATTTTTGCTGCAGCGTCTAGTCCACAAATACAAATTGGTTAGCGGTATTTATGCAAGTATCGTTTCTGCTATTCTCATGATTTATAGCGTTACCTATCAAGAGGTTACATATGATTTGCGATTTCTGCCCCTCATTTTGACCATTCTATATTTTGGTTATAGAGCCGGTGCAATTGCGGGTATTAGTATGGCTATGTGCAGTATCTATTTAGAAAGTCATTGGTTACTGACTACCTTAATTTTAATCTTTACCTTTTTGTTTTCCCTTCCTCTTATTCGATATAGAAAGCAGTTTTCTTTATTAAGACAATCTCTTCTTTGTTTCTTTATTCATTTTATCGTTCATGTCTTACTGACAAATTACTTCTGGAATACACCTATTGAGTCGCCGTTTTATAGCGAAATAGAATATTTAGTGTTCGGGATTCTCGGACTGGGAGTAGCCGTAGCGACGATAGAATTTTATCGTAAATTTTACGCTGTAGCAGAAGAAGCTGCTTATGCTGCATCAGATTCATATCAGGAGAGAGAAGATTGTATTTTTGTCAGAATAATGAAAAAAGAATTAGAGTATACAAAAGAACAGCTGGAGTCTTTTATTAATCATCACATGGATGCGGTGATTATAACTGATTTAGAAGGACGGATCTTGCGAGTTAATGAAGCCTACGAAAAAGTATATGGTTGGAAAGCCCACGAAGTAGTTGGGAAAAAATATTACGAAATAGCAGGGGCTTTTAGTGAGGACGTACATGAGAATATAAAAAAAACGGTTGCTGAAAAAGAGGCAATCAATCGAGTAGAAGTAGTAAGAGCTCGTAAAGATGGAAGTTTAGTAGACCTTCGCATCACTATTTCGCCAATTTTTAATGGCAAAGAAGAGTTAATAGGTCTGTCTGGAGTTTGTGTGGATATATCTGAAGCTAAAAAAGCTAGAAAAGAGCTTGACTTGCTGCATCGTAAGCTTAAAGAAAGTGAGTTAAAGTACCGCACGTTATTTGAATATGCAAACGACGCAATTTATTTACTTGAAATAGGTTCAAATCATTTTCCTTCTCGTTTTATTGAAGTAAATGAAGCTGGCTGTAAGCGCTTTGGGTATACGAGAGAAGAGCTTTTATCCATGCCATGCAAAGATATTATACCTAGAGATTCTGACATTGTTCGAAAAACGGTTGAAGAAATTCGCCAAGGAAATCTTTCTTTCACGCTGCAATCACAGTTTACATTTAAGTCTGGAGAAGTAAAAAAACTAGAATATAGTGGGAAATTGTTCAATATAGAAAACAAAAAAGTTCTTCTTATTGTTTCGAGAGACAGGACAGAATACCTAGAAACAGAAGAGCTGCTGCAGAAATCTGAGAAATTAGCAGCGGTTGGTCAGCTTGCTACAGCTATTGCTCATGAAATTAGAAATCCTTTAACGGCCATCAAAGGCTTTATGCAGCTATTAACTGAAAAAGCGAGTAAAGAAGAGTTAACCTATATGAACATTATATCCTCTGAAATTGAGCGTATTGAAATGATTACAGATGAATTCATGTCAGTGGCAAAACCACAGGCCGTAACATTTCAGTCAATTGATTTGCAGCTGTTAATTCAACAAGTAATTTTATTGCTACAGCCTCAAGCAACCATGAAAAACATCTTTATTGAACTTAACCCATATGGAGAAATGCCTCTTGTATATTGTGAAAGCAATCAAATGAAACAGGTGTTTATAAATATTCTTAAGAATGCGATTGAAGCAATGCCTTCCGGAGGAGAAATTAAAGTTGAGCTGAGACAAAAAGACAGCAATCACCTTCATATTCAAATTATTGATGAAGGTGTAGGAATTTCAAAAGATCGTATCAAACATTTAGGTGAACCATTTTACAGTATTAAAGAAGACGGCATTGGATTAGGGTTAATGATATGCTTTAATATTATCCAGCAGCATAAAGGAACTCTTAGTATTGAAAGTGAAGTAAACAAAGGGACGAATGTGGAAATTTGTTTACCGTTAGAATAAAAGGTAATCAGTTAAAGGCATAAGAAATTTTGCAACAAGTTGTTTAGTAAAGTTATAATATTCTATGTTGGAGTAAAATAAGCAAAGGAGTGGTTACGATTAAACAGAAAAAGTGGATTAACATATTTCGTATTCTGTATATTATTTTTGCTATTATTGCGATTGGAGCATCTTTTGGAGATTATTCTTTCGGGCTTAATAATCCCCGCATAGTCAGTTTAACGGCTCTCGTTTTGGCGGTTATTTGTATTGTTCCGTATTACATACTTCGCTTTAAAGAACAAGCTTCTAAAAGTAAATAAGTTAATATTTGTTATCTTAAAAGAGGCTGTGACAAAAACAGTTTAGTTGAAGGAAGATCCGAACGATGAATCGTTCGGATCTTTTTGTTGGTAGGGTGAACGTAGGTTTCATTTATTAGTTGCTTCTAGCTATTGATTAGAGGGTAAGGTAAAGACTGCTGTGGAATAATAGGTGAGATCCCGCAGGGCCAGAGACAGGAGGCTCGCCTGCCGCCTGTAGAAAGCGAAGCCTTGCACGGAAATCAACAGCGTGTAACGAGCAATCTATACTAGCTCCTGTATCCAATTTGTTCGTTTTTAGAGTGGAGTGATTTTTATGTCTCAGTCTCTTTTTTATCGTCATAAAAGGGCGATAAATGGGCGAGCATTTTTTCTAGCCTGTACATATGCTATAGAGTAAACAGGCTACGGAGGTGAAGTGAAATGGGATTTTGCAACTGGGGTTACGGCGGTGGTTATGGTTACGGCGGCTACGGTAGTTACGGTGGCGGTTTTGCATTAATTGTTGTACTATTTGTTTTATTAGTTATCGTTGGTTGTACATGCTTGAAATAAACTGAAAAAGCACGAATTTACAAAGAGTTTAGTAGATTCGTGCTTTTTTATGTTCATAAGAAGGGTAGTACTATAATAAAATAATGTTGTGCATGTACATAAAAAACATATAAAAAATTTAATTAATAGATTAAAAAAATAAAAAAATGAAGAAGAAGAGTATATTTAAGTCGCAAAAATGGTCTGAAATTTATAATTTTCCTTATAAGTAATTTTTGTAAAATGCTTAATAAAACTAATACAAAGACCGAATAACACTACCTGGCCCGCTAGTTTTTATCAGCTGACTAAAAGAATTATTTTATTTGTATGAAAATCAACATAAATGATTTTCATATAGTTTAAATAGGTAAAAAAGACTTATTCCAGAGTTTTTATTTCTAATTTTCATAATAATAGGAATATTAAAATAATATATAGACGTAGTAATTTTTAGTTGCTATAATGTTGCTAATTATCACAATTAACAGAAAAATTGAGGTAATTAAATTTACTAGGGATAGGGAGAAAAAACTATGAAAAAGAAAAAACAGGCTTTAAAGGTATTATTATCAGTTGGTATTCTTTCTTCATCATTTGCTTTTGCACATACGAGCAGCGCTGCGCCAAATAATGTACTTTCAACTGAAAAGTATAACAAAGAAATTAAATCTCCTGAGTTTATTTCTGGAAAGCTCTCAGGCCCGTCATCACAGAAGGCTCAAGACGTCGTATTTCATTATATGAATACAAATAAAGACAAATATAAATTAGGAAACGAAAATGCTCAAAACTCATTTAAAGTGACAGAAGTGGTGAAAGATCCTGTGGAACAAGCAACCGTGGTACGCTTGCAGCAAGTATATAATAATGTTCCTGTTTGGGGATCTACTCAATTAGCACACGTAGCGAAAGATGGAACCTTAAAAGTTGTATCAGGTACAGTAGCTCCTGATTTAGATAAAAAGGAAAAGTTAAAAGAACAAAAGCAAGTTGACAGCAAAAAAGCGATTCAAGCAGCTGAAAAAGACTTAGGCTTTAAACCGACGTATGAAAAATCTCCTTCATCTGAACTGTATGTTTATCAAAATGGTTCAGATACCACATATGCTTATGTAGTAAATTTAAATTTCTTAAGCCCTGAACCAGGCAACTATTATTACTTTGTTGATGCTACTAACGGTAAAGTGCTAGATAAGTACAATACAATTGATTCCGTAGCTGGTCCAAAAGCTGACGTGAAGCAAGCGGCAAAGCCGGCAGCGAAACCTGTAACAGGCACAAATGCTATCGGTTCAGGTAAAGGAGTGCTTGGAGATACTAAATCCTTAAAGACAACGTTATCTAGTTCTACTTACTACTTACAAGATAATACAAGAGGCGCTACAATCTATACGTACGATGCAAAAAATCGTACATCTCTTCCGGGTACGCTATGGGCAGATACCGATAATACGTACAATGCAACCCGCGATGCAGCTGCAGTAGATGCTCACTATTATGCAGGCGTGACATATGATTATTATAAAAACAAATTTAACCGCAACTCCTATGACAATGCAGGAGCTCCGCTAAAATCGACTGTTCATTATAGCAGCGGCTACAACAATGCGTTTTGGAATGGCTCTCAAATGGTATATGGAGATGGAGATGGAACTACTTTTGTTCCGTTATCAGGAGGGTTAGATGTTATTGGACATGAATTGACGCATGCGGTCACAGAAAGAAGTTCTAATTTAATCTATCAATATGAATCAGGTGCATTAAACGAAGCGATTTCTGATATTTTCGGAACATTGGTAGAATACTATGACAACCGAAATCCAGATTGGGAAATTGGAGAAGATATTTATACGCCTGGAACAAGCGGCGATGCACTTCGTTCAATGAGCAACCCAGCGAAATATGGAGATCCGGATCATTATTCAAAGCGCTATACAGGTTCTAGTGACAACGGCGGAGTTCATACAAACAGCGGTATTATCAACAAAGCTGCCTACTTGCTAGCTAACGGAGGAACGCATTACGGGGTTACTGTAACAGGCATCGGCGGAGATAAGCTAGGGAAAATTTATTACCGTGCCAATACGCTATACTTCACTCAGTCTACAACGTTCAGCCAAGCGCGCGCAGGTTTAGTACAAGCTGCTGCTGATCTATACGGTTCAGGCTCTCAAGAAGTAATTTCAGTAGGCAAGTCATTCGACGCAGTTGGTGTTCAATAAGCTATAAATCAAAAGTCGCAAGATAAATGAGGTATCTGGCGACTCTCTATACTACCTAACTACCAATAAAGGAGTACTCGTATAAATATATTACAGTACTCCTTTATTTTATGTTAATAAATAAGGTAGATTTCTTCTAGATCCATAAAAATCCACTTCTTATTCCTCCCTTTTATATCCATTCGAATTATCCCGTTGTTTGTTAAATGAAGAGGACCCGTTTTAGTAAACGGTCTTATTATAAAATGTTATAATAAAGGAAAGGCTTGAATACATACATATGAAAAAGGAGTGGAGGAATCGATGGACAAAATTGCTGTTATTTCAGATATCCACGGAAATCTCCCTGCATTAGAAGCAGTTTTAGCTGACATACAACAACGAGATATCCATCGCATCATTTGTCTAGGTGATTTAGTAGGAAAAGGACCAGATTCAAGTAAAGCGATTGATATCATAAAAGAAAAGTGTGAAGTAACAGTAATGGGTAACTGGGATGATTTCATTACAAAGCCTGCGGAATTTGAAGCATTAAAATGGCATCAGAAGAAGTTAAGTTCCAACCAAGAAGCATACTTAAAGGAACTTCCTTTTTCTGTTGAGTTTATGATGAGCGGGAAATTAATTAGAATGTTTCACGCTTCACCTAGAAGTCTTTATGACCGCATTCAACCTTGGGATTCACTTGAAAAGCGTCTTAGTCTATTTGCTAATACGGAATATACGGAAAATATAAAAGGATTAAGAGAGCCGGATGTCATTTGTTACGGAGATGTACATAATGCATTTATTCAACATATTAAAGGGAAAACGCTATGTAATGTAGGAAGTGTAGGAAACCCGCTTGATTTACCACAAGCTTCCTATCTTATCTTAGAAGGAAAGGCTCAAGGCGAAAGTCCTTCAGCCTTTTCTATACAATTTGTGCGTATTCCATACGATATTGAAAAGGCAATCGAATTGGCGAGAGCTGTAGAGATGCCGGACTTTGAACCCTACGTTCAAGAATTAAAAACAGCTCGCTATAGAGGACTAAAAAAGTAAGAGTGGAATGTATCTCAACCTTCAGCATAAATGCTGGAGGTTTTTTAGTTGAGTATATGAGAGATTATTTAACATCATTAGTATGATACATGAAAATAGAAGTTATTCCGATGAGTTTAAAGGAGGGAAAACTTGGAGAAAAACATACAGCATTTGAAAGGAAACAAATTTTATTTTATGAAGACAATATGAAGAGGGCAATTCTATCTGAACATAAAGTCATGCAAAAATGCCCCTGAAAAGCTGCTTTTAACATAACGAGTGGAGGAATACATGATGAAATTTTTTATTGATACAGCTAACCTGGAAGATATTAAAAAAGCATATAAAATTGGGGTATTATCAGGTGTTACCACAAACCCTTCGCTAGTAGCTAAAGAAGGTGTAAAGTTTGAAGATCGCATCGAAGAAATTTTAAAAACCGTCCCGGAAGTAGAATCCGTTTCGGCAGAAGTCACGCCCGACACAGTAACAGCAGATGACATGATTGCTCAAGCAGAAGAGCTTATCAAAATTAACGGAGGAGACAAAAATATAACGATTAAACTTCCTATGACCATTGCTGGATTGGAAGCAACCCGTTATCTAGCCAAAAAAGGCATAAAAACAAACGTCACGTTAATTTTCACAGTGAATCAAGCGCTTCTAGCAGCCCGTGCCGGTGCCACATACGTATCGCCATTTTTAGGACGCTTAGATGATATTTCAGAAGATGGTGTTTATCTGGTATCTCGAATTGCCGAGCTATTTCGAATTCAACACATTGACTCACAAATTATAGCAGCGTCAGTCAGACACCCGGATCACGTCACACGAGTAGCTCTTGCTGGGGCTCATATTGCGACCATTCCGTATGCCGTAATTGAACAACTAGTAAAACACCCATTAACAGAACAAGGAATAGAAAAATTCGCATCAGACTGGGAAAAAGCTGTAAAAAGTTAAATTCACTTAAGGAGAAGACATCATTTTAGTGTCTTCTCTTCTTAAAAGGTATACAAAGATTCTTTTTTCTATTTTGCAGCAAACAACTTATCATTAATAGGCGAACATCCTATACATATACGCAGAGCTGACATACGTTAATAGAAACGAAAGAGGTGTTAAAATGGGCTGTATTATTAACATTGAGAATATCGTGACTAACGGGTTAAAAGACAATTCGAACGTAAGCGTAGGCTGTGTTGTACAAAATAGTCACACGGCAAATACAAAATCGGTAGGAGCTTGTTTTTCGTTTGGCAATGGCTCTCCTGTCATTGCCTCTATGACAAACAGTAATATCGACTTTTGCAACGATGAAGAAAATAAAGAGCAGCAATCTTAAAAACAATTCCAGAAAGAGTATTTCTGGAATTGTTTTTTGGTAAGTGATAGAGTTTTGTTAAGAAGTTGTTTGGACTTTTAAAGAAAAAACATTCATGAGGAAGGGGATTGAGCGGTGCTATGAGCATTATTTCTATGATTCCTTATACATACGTTGAAAGAAAAATAAAACGAACACAAAAGGTGACGATTCAGCATTCAAAAGACATGTGCTTATACGCTGATAGTATTGAGACACAAAACGATCGCTTTCACATTGATGACGTATTTGACATCTCTTACAAATGCGTTTCAAAAGAAAGCGGCTTTTTATACTTACATACAAATCAAGGAATGTTTGCTTATACTATACACACCGATCCTGCTGATTTTATAGCAGCATATAAAGATATAAAAAAGAAGGGGTAACATTGCTGTCAGCCCTTCTTTTTTTGTTATTATTTTATCCACTGTACAACTTGATCCATACTTCTTCTTGTCTTGCCGCGCTTAGGTTCATGAATTCGGTAGCCGAACGCAACCATAACAGAAACATCAAACTTGCCGTCTTCTAGTAATCCTTCTTCTTTTAGAATTTCATGTACTTGGTCATAGTTAAATCCTTCAATTGGGCAAGAATCAATGCCAATTTGAGCAGCTGATGTCATCATATTAGCTAGTGCAATATAAGATTGTTTGCTCGCCCAATCAAATAGCGCTCGCTTGCTTTCGAACAAGTGAAAATCATTTTCTTGGAAATCTTTATAACGTGGCATTAATGTCTCTAATACATCATCCGGCATTTCTTTTACGTTTTTCTGAAGATTCAACACATATTCGGAGTCATATCTTGCGTCTGTGCGAGAAAGAATAATAACAAAATGACTTGCTGTAGGAATTTGGCCTTGTGCTCCCCAAGAAACAGCTTTTAATTTTTCTTTTAAATCTTTATTTTCAACGACTAAAAATTTCCACGGCTCGTAACCTACTGAGCTTGGAGATAGGCGCCCCGTTTCTAAAATGAATTGGAAATCTTCATCGGGAATTTTTTTTGTTGGGTCAAACTCTTTTGTAGCGTGACGAAAGTTAAATGCGTCTAAAATTTCTTGTTTTTTATCTGTATTGTTCATGTGTAAACAACCTTTCTATAAAAATATTTAGTAATGAACTGTTTAGAGTATCCTATACCCTGTATAGCTTACAACTAACAGCTAGTTAACATACAATTTGCTATAAAATCCGTTTGCAGATTTATCATAAATCATATAATTCATCCTAACAAGTACGCACATTTTTGTTGTATAGTATACTTTTTTATACCATTGATACAACTTTATAAGAGGCAGAAAGAAGTAAACGACCTGTGAAGTGTATTTGGGAAAAGTAGTTCAGAGATGGAAAAGGAGAAGAGCCATCTTCTCCTTTTTAATTAAATTTTCGTATTTGATTTTTTTGCTTTGTTTTCAAGTTCACTTTTCGGTTCTGTTGAAAATTCAACAGCTTTTCCGTGTCCTTGAGGGTTAACACCAGGAGCTACTTGACCTCGGTTAGCAGATTTTTTTGTACCCATTTTCGTCACCTCCGTTTGGTTAGTATGTGCAAAAAGTGAAACAAAAATCAGGAAATAAAGAGTGAAAGTATAAGTGGGGTTTGAATACGACTACCTTCAAGGACTTTTATCACATAAACAAGATAGCCATTTAAGAGTCCATAAAAAAGCACCCCTAAAAGGGTGCTTCTCTGTTTACGAATCTGAGCTTGTTGCTCTTTCTGCATATGGATAGATAGGATCTTTTAATTGAAATTCGTAAGTCACTCCATCTACAAGTCCTACCGTTTTATTGCTATCATAAAGGTCCAGCATAAAAGCAGCCATTTCTTTTGACGTATGAAACTTAGGTACTCGTCCTTCGTATTCAAAATCACTCATATCCATCGAACGCTGTGCAAATTCTGTTTCAGTAGCTGCCGGAGCTAGAACTTTAGCCTGCATTTTTGATCCTCTTCCTTTTAATTCTTGAGAAAGACCTTCTGTAAATGCACTTACGTAGAATTTTGTTGCGCAATAAGTGACTGCATCAGCAACAATGGTGTAGCCGCCTCCAGAAGAGACGTTAATAAGCTGTGTACCTTCAACGTTTTCATAATCTCTTACAAATAGAGATGAAAGAATGGTTAAGGCTTCGATATTTAAATGGAGCATTGTTTCAATTTTAGTTAATTTTTGTTCACCAACAGAAGCAAAATTTCCGAATCCAGCATTGTTAATCCATGTTTCTAACTCATATTCTTTAAGCGATTCATAAAACGTGTGAGCATTTTCTGCCACGGATAAATCAACCGACTGGATAATAACATTTACATCTTGGTTCAGTTCTTCAATCTTTCCTTTTAACTCATCCAGCTTGTCCTCTCTACGTGCAGCTAATATAAGGTTTTTTCCGCGCGCTGCGAAAGCTAAAGCTGTTTCATATCCAATTCCTGAACTTGCGCCGGTGATTACTGTATATTTCATGTTGATTCCTCCATTTTCGATGTTTTCGAATTGATTATAATTGTTAAAGTATACTTTAAGTCAAGCGTTTATTCGATTTGTTTTTCTCTTTATAAGTCTGATTATAAACATTTGAAGTTTGGTGCTAAACTTTCTTTTTTTTATGCTAAACTTAAAACAAAAGGCGGTATTTTATTTCATTATTAATTCCTTAAAAGGAGGAATGTATGCGCTCTCTTTATGTCAATAGAAGACCTAGCTTACTTGCCCAAATTACATTACTCATCACGATAGTTATTCTTGTTAGTACCGTCCTTGTATGCATTTTATTTTCTGCAATGGTAGATGAAATTGTCGAAAAATATGTAGGTAATCAAGCTATGACAGTAGCAAAATTAGCTTCTGAAGATAAAATTATTGTAAAAGCTTTTAAGAAGAAAAATCCTCCTGAGCACATCCAACCTGTTGCTGAAAAAATAAGAAAAACCACAGGGGCAGATTACGTTACCATCGCTAATGATAAAGGAATACGCTATTCTCATCCCAATAGTAGTTACATCGGAAAACATACCAAAACAAGCAATGATGCTTCTTTAAAGAAGCATCAATCCATTATTTATAAAGGAAAAGGAGTTTCAGGATTTGCAATTAAAGCCAAAACCCCCATATGGGATAACCAAGGAAACGTAATAGGTGTTTCTTCGGTAGGGTTTCTTGTAAGCAATATAGAAAAACAGATTAATGATTATAGAATAAAAATTATTAAATTGTCCTGTATTCCTTTTCTTATTGGAGCATTTGGAGCTTTCTTTATTGCAAGGCGGGTAAAACGACTAATATTTGGACTGGAACCAGAGGAAATTTCCTTTCTTTTTGAAGAAAAAGAGGCTACCCTTGAATCTATTCGAGATGCTACTGTTACTGTAAATGTCGAAAAATATGTAACGTCGATGAATAGAAGGGCTAGAGAGCTCTTTGATAACCTTCATTTAGCAATAGGAGGAGAGATAAAGAACGTCCGTTTAGGACAGCTAATTGATCAAGCAATAGAAGAGCAATGCGTGTATTCTAACCAATCTCTTCTACTAGATGGTCAGCAGTATATTTTAGATTTATCTCCTATTGTAAGAAAAAAAGAAGTGCAAGGTATCGTTCTTACCATAAGAACTTTATCACAAATTGAAGAATTGACTGAAGAGATTTCTAAAATTAAAATGTTCTCTGATAATTTACGCGCTCAAAATCACGAATTTTTAAATAAGCTGAACGTGATTTACGGGTTATTAAGGTTAAAGAAATATGAGCATGTCATGCAAATGATTTCATCAGAGGTAAAGGAACGCCAAGATATTATTTCTTTTTTAATGTCTTCTGTGAAGGATCCTTTGATTGCTGCCTGCTTACTTGGGAAAATCAATCGCTCGAAAGAATTAGACGTCACTTTAGAAATTGATCAAGATAGTAACTTAACTAGTACTTTAGATATCGAAGATGCAAAAAACGTTGTTTCCATCTTGGGGAATTTAATTGATAATGCCCTCGAGGCTGTACGAGAACATAAAGGTCACGTATTGGTATCTTTTACAGATGTAGGAAACGACCTGATTTTTGAAGTTGAAGACGACGGACAAGGGATATCAAAAGAAGTAGAAAATATGATTTTTATAGACGGTTATACGACGAAAAAAGGTGAAAATCACGGGATTGGATTGACCATTGTTAAAAGATCCGTAGAGTTGCTTAAAGGCGAACTGTACATAGGCAAAAGCATGTTACAAGGGGCAAGGTTCACATTAGTTATCCCAAAACTATTAAATAACGAAAAGGAAGAATCGATATGACTGAAAATCAAATTAATGTCATGATTATAGAAGATGATTCTACAGCTGCACAAATTTATGAGCAGTTTACTAAGAAATTAGAACATTTCTCTATTGTTGCGACAGCAGGATCTGGAGAACAGGCTTTAGAATTACTAACAATATTTACGCCGCAATTAATTTTATTAGATGTCTTTTTGCCGGATATCAATGGAGTGGAACTGCTATGGGAAATTAGAAAGAACTATCGAGGGATCGACATTATTTTAATAACGGCAGCCAATGATGTTGAAACAGTAGGAGAAGCAATAAGAGGCGGAGCATTTGGTTATTTGGTGAAACCTGTAATTATTGATAAATTGTTATCTACCTTAAAACATTATCAGTCTACGAGAATAGAATTAACTGAAAATAAAATGATTAACCAAGACAAAATAGACCATTTATTTAGAACACATCATAATCGACGCAATCAATCAGCGGCTGCAGTAAAAGAATTTCCTAAAGGTATTGATAAACATACTCTTCGTTTAGTAAGAGATAAAGTTTGCAAAGTTCAGGAAAGCTTGAATGTAGATGAGTTTGCTCAATTAGTGGGTATCAGTTATTCAACAATGAGAAGGTATTTAGAGTATTTAGTATCGTGTAAGGAAATGCAGGTGGAAATAGTGTATGGAAGTGTAGGGAGGCCTGAACGGAAATATCGAGTAACGAATCTTTCATAAAAACGAGATAGCGGTTTTTTATCCGCTATCTCGTTTTTACGTAGAGATGATGCATGAAAAAAATGAAAAAAATTACTTTTATAAAAGATATTAAACTTATGTTGGTTATCTATGAACCTGCTTCAACAAGTGATACCTTTTTAGTAACGTGCAGCAAATAAAAATGAAAACGTTATCAAAAAGGAGGAAAAATATCTATGCTTTCTTTATTAGGCTTTTTAATGGTTGCAGTGTTCATGTATTTAATCATGTCAAAGCGACTTACCCCAATGGTTGCTCTTATCACTATTCCAATTATATTTGGTTTAATAGGCGGTTTTGCTAGTGGAATGGGACCTATGATGCTAGAGGGTGTAAAAGACATTGCGCCTACAGCTATTATGATTTTATTTGCTATTTTATATTTTGGGTTAATGATTGATTCAGGATTGTTTGACCCTCTTGTTTCATTCATTTTAAAGGTTGTAAAAGGAGATCCTCTAAAAATCGTTGTAGGAACTGCTGTGCTTTCAATGATGGTTGCTTTAGATGGGGATGGAACTACTACATATATGATAACGGTTTCTTCTTTGCTTCCGCTATATAAACGCTTAGAAATGAATCCACTTATCCTTGCAGGAGTTGCGATGCTATCTATGGGAGTTATGAATATGACTCCCTGGGGAGGTGCTTCTGCTATGGCTATGAGTTCATTAAATTTAGATTCGTCTCAGTTGTTTTTACCTTTAATACCTGTAATGGGTTTTGGACTTCTATGGGTGCTGATTGTTTCTTTTGTCCTTGGAAGAAGGGAGAGAAAAAGGTTAGGAGTTATCAATATTAAACATTCGGCAAATGAAATTGCACATGCACATGAAGTAGAGGGAACAGTGCAACATTCAGACTATCGACGTCCTAAGTTAGTATGGTTTAATTTTCTACTTACCGTTAGTCTTATGGTGTGCTTAATTATGGACTTCATGTCGCTGATGCTTTTGTTCATGGTAGCGTTTGCTATTGCATTACTAATAAATTATCCAAACATCAAAGATCAACAGCAGCGAATTTCATCTCATGCAAATAATGCGGTAGCCGTCGTTTCAATTGTTATTGCAGCAGGTATTTTTACAGGAATTATGTCTGGAACAAAGATGATTGATGCTATGGCCAATACGCTTATAGGCATAATTCCAGATGCAATGGGCCCTTTTTTGCCAGTTGTAGTAGCATTTTTAAGTGCACCATTTACATTTTTTATGTCTAATAATGCTTTTTATTTTGGTGTATTGCCGATTATTGCTCAAGCTGCCGAAAGTTATGGGATTAGCGCAGCTGAAATTGGAAGAGCTGCTATCTTAGGACAACCTGTTCACGTGATAAGTCCCTTGGTAGCAGCAGCTCACTTATTAATTGGAATGGTAGGAATTGAATTTAGTGATTTGCAACGATTTTTAATTAAGTGGGCGCTAGGGACTACGGCGGTGATGACACTAGCTGCATTAATTTTAGGCGTTATTTCCATTTAATAAAAAAAGACCCCGAGGGGTCTTTTTTTATACTCTTAAGTCGAACTAGACTGTTCGCTGCAGCTGCTTTTTTTAAAATAGAACTTATAAATTAAAAATCCGCATACAGCCACTACCGCTGCAATTAGAATATAAGTTTGTGCATCTGAGATAAAAGATTGAATGGACTTAAAGTTTCCGATTTGTCCTAGCCAAAGCATGGCAATATTCAAAGGAAAGATACCAAGAAATGTGAGCAGAGCAAACGGCATAGGTTTCACTTTAGATAGCCCTGAAAGGTAGGAAATGTAGTTGCCGAGCCCTAAAGGACGAGCAATCGCAATACTCCATAATCCGCATTTTTTAAACCATTTTTGTGATTTCTCAAACGCTTTTTTCTTTTTTGATAATTTTTTCTTTACCTTATCTTCTAATTTATAGCCTATCCCATACGGTATAAAGCTAAAAGCTGTATAAACGGCGCTTCCTGCAAGAGCGATTAATAATAATTTCACTATGTGCATGTTTAATAAGTATCCGTAGGTAAGGGTGAGAAGAGAACCAGGAAACGGCAGGGAGGAAGCCTCAATGGCCAGTCCGCTTAAAAGTCCCCAAATTCCAAATTGTTTCAGTAAGTCTGTTATGAAGTGTAGCATAAGATCGCCTCTTTTTCTGTGTCATAACATTCAAATACCCACCTATATGTTCAGAAAAACTTATAAGAGAAAAGAAAATAAAGGAAAAGTACGGGGTATGACAGAAAAAAACTTAGCTTGGACAAGGAAAAAGGAAAGAAGTGTACTTTATAGGTTCTACTCAAAATAAAATTATAGGAAAAAAATAATTGAGTTTAAATTTTTAAATAAACTACGACTTTTATTCATAGTTTTGGTTCCTTTTATTCATTTTACTTATAAAACCAACGGGTGTAAACTTGTTGTGTTGTGAAATAATCCATTATGTATATGTACTAAAAGGAATAGAATAAATCATTAAAAGCATAAATGAGTCCAACGGGCTCATTTATGCTTTTTTAGGTTATATCTATTCTATTGAGTTAATCAACGTTAGAATATAACTAGGCTATACATAAAAAAAGCCTCATATGCTATTTCTACTGTAAAGATAAATAGTATGATAAAAGAGCGTACAGATTAGAAAGGATGATACATATGGTGCAAACAGTAAATGAATTAATTAAACATCCGGTTTTTTATTTCTTTAACGAAATCTCAGCTATTCCTAGAGGATCTGGAAATGAAAAAGAAATTAGTAACTATTTAGTTTCTTTTGCAAGAGAAAGAAGCCTTGAGGTTATACAAGACGAAGCTTTAAATGTAATCATTAAAAAGCCGGCAGCTAAAGGATATGAACATGCTCCAGCCATCATTTTGCAAGGACATATGGACATGGTATGCGAGTTAAATAAAGGAACTGTCCATGATTTTGAAAAAGATCCGCTTCAACTGCGAATTGTGGAAGATATGCTTTATGCAGATGGTACTACGCTGGGAGCTGACAACGGGATTGCAGTTGCATATGCACTGGCTTTACTAGATGCTCAAAATATAGCTCACCCCTCTCTTGAAGTAGTCATTACTACTGAAGAAGAAACAACTATGGGCGGAGCTATTGCTGTAAATCCAGCTCACTTTGAAGGGAAAGTCTTTATTAATCTTGATACAGAAGAAGATGGAAAGCTGCTTGTCAGCAGCGCAGGCGGGGTAAAAGGTGTGCTTCGTATTCCTGTAAACTGGGAGCTGTCTTCCGATAAGTCAGAAACATACAGCTTAAGCATCGGTGGATTGCGCGGGGGACATTCCGGAATGGAAATTGATAAAGAAAGAGGAAATGCTAATAAATTGCTAGGGAGAATTTTACACGATTTACAGCAAGAGCTTCCCTATTCTTTAAGCAGCATTAGCGGAGGATTAAAATCAAATGCGATTCCCCGTGAATCAGAAGCAATTCTAACGATGGAGCCTTCTGAGGTAGGAAAGCTCGAAAATAAGGTTCGTGAGTGGAACGAAATAGTAAAGAACGAATTACAAGCGGCTGATCCTAGTGTGTATGTGAAAATGAACAAATCTTCTTCCGTTAAGGAATGTTTTACAAAAGAAACAACAGAACGAATTGTACAAGCCATTATGCTAACACCAAACGGCGTTCAAAGCATGAGCATGAATATCGAAGGATTGGTAGAATCTTCTACCAACTTAGGTGTGATCACGACGACAGAATCTGAAGTGGTTTTTCAAAATGAAATTCGCAGCTCGGTAAAAAGCTTAAAAGAAAAAATAGTAAGCCAAGTGCGCATACTTGCTCAGATGGTCGAAGGAACAGTTGAAACAAAAGGTAATTATCCTGAATGGGCGTACAACGGAGATTCAAAAATTCGTGAATTATGTAAAAAGGTTTACAAAAAAAAATATGGAGAAGAGGCGGAGATCATCGCTATCCATGCTGGAATTGAATGCGGTATTTTCCTAGAAAAAATCCCTGGATTAGACGCCATTTCGCTTGGACCCGATATGTACGACGTTCATACACCTGATGAACACCTGAGCATTCCGTCTACTATTAAGACATGGGAATATTTATTAGCAGTATTAAAAGAAGCAAATAAAATATAAAGTTATCAGCATCCCTATAATTTTTAAAAAAGAGCTTCTGTAAAGGAGCTCTTTTTCATTCGTCATTTATTAGATAATAAGCAGGGTGCCCTCAACGCAACAGGCAATCGAGAACATTTATGTAAGCGTTTTACAAATAAAGGTTTTAAAATGGCCCTAAAAGAGGTAAACAATTACTAAAACGATAGACAAATGAATTCAAAACAAGCTCTGCAACTAATAAATTAGTAGGGAGAGAATGTATATGAATGATAATAGTCTTATCAAAGATCCCTTTTTGGAAAAAGGAGAAATTGAATTTTTAGAATTAAAGAAAGAAGAAATACGTTATCTAAAGTTCGATCGGTTTTTAAAAGTCATTAAAGCACTTAATCAACGCAGTGATAAAGGCTATCAAAGTCTTATGCTTTCCGTTGATGGCTTTAAAAGTAATTCAAGAGAATTATATGAGATAGAGGAGTTTCGCAGATACGTAAATCTCTTAATTAATCAAGTTCCTCAAATGTTATTTTATATTCATGATAAAAATAAAATGACTAATCAAATTTTGAAGAGTTTATCAAACAATAGCAGTCAACAGGCGTCTATAGATCCTAAAAAAGCACGTTTAATGATTGACGCCATACAGGAGCAAATAGAGAAAACAGAGGATAAAGAAATAAAGGAGGATCTTTCTGATTTCGTATGTAAAATACAGAGCTTTGTGAATCCGTATTAACAGCTTCCAATAGAAAAAGTAGAATCCACGGGATAAAAAGTACGAGAGCTTAAAGCTTCTCGTGCTTTTTTGTTGAAAAAACAGTAGAAAGAGAAAAGGATTATCAACATAGATTAATAAATAATAAATAATAATGGTAAAGCTTCATATTCTGCCGTGAAATAACAAGGAGGAATGAACATTGCATCATATTGAAATAAGAAGACCAAAAATAGAAGACCGCGCAGAACTCCACGAGCTTTTTAATGAAGTAATCACAGATACCTTTCATAAAGAGGGTCTATCTGAAATGGTGAACGATATACAAATAGAAATTGAAAGTAAAGAACAATATTTAAAAAGTGACCTTGATAGCGGTGGAAAACATCGATTCTTTTGGCTCGGAATAGATACGTGTACCAATAAAATTATTGGCTGTATTGAATATGGTCCTGTTAGTGAATTAATTACGGCGTGTACAAAAGGGGAGCTGCAAGGATGGATTGAAATCGGCACAGTTTTTGTTCATCCAAAGTACCAAAGAAACGGGGTAGGAACACTGCTTGTACATATTATGCTGCTTACGCTTCAAAGCAGAGAAATTAAAAAAATCTGTTTGGACAGCGGATACAAGAATGCTCAGAACGTATGGAAAAAAACATTTGGAGAACCACATTATCTAGTAAAAGATTACTGGAGCAAAGGATATCATCACATGATTTGGAAAATAGAAACAGAACGTACACCTATAGTATTTAAATTCAGTCATAACGGATAATAAGATGTCTTCTAAAAAATAGCCGGCAGAAACGTACCGGCTATTTTTTACGGATTGAGCTGCTTGCATGTATGAGCATAAATTAGAGTAGTTTATTAAATATAATACCTTGACTGTCATAGTAATATGATTTAAATTGTACATAAAGAGGTGATACTTTGGTTTATGCAAAAATGTCTTCAGATTTACTTCGGGGACATACAGATACAATGATTCTAAAATTACTTCTCAGCGGCGATAAGTATGGTTATGAAATTAGTAAGCTTATTTATACCCGCTCTAAAGAGCAGTATGAATTAAAAGAAGCCACAATGTATTCAAGCTTGAAGCGTCTGGAAAAGGATGAACATATTCTTTCTTACTGGGGAGATGCCGTACAAGGCGGTCGCAGAAAATACTATAAAATTACAGAACAAGGAAAAAGCGTATATAAACAAAACAAAGAAAACTGGGAGCAAGCGAAAAAAATTATTGATTTGTTGCTGTAAGAAAGGATGTTATAAATGAACGAAAGAATAAAAAATCATGTGCATAACATTTTTGCTCCTTATCAGGATGTAAAAAACGTTCAAGATTTAGAAGAAGAACTATCTCAGAATTTGCAGGAAAAGTTTACAGACTACAAAGAAGACGGACACAGTGAGGAACAGGCTTATCATATGACAATCAATTCTATTGGTGATATCACTGAACTGATTGAATCAATGAATGTAGCCACAAAGGAATTGAAGCAAACCGTTCCTATGGATTTTTCAAAGACTGAGCTTACAAAATCTGATTTTCGTTCTGTATCGGTGTATAAAGGGAAATTTAATGCAAGTAATTTGAACGAATCTGATTTTAGCTACGCAGACCTTACAGAAAGCATGTTTAAAAGCAGTAATTTAACGAAAGCGATATTTCATCACGTTAATTTGACAGGCGTACAGTTTAAATGGGCAAATTTTAAACAGGCTAGTTTTAAAGATTGTATCTATGACAATACGTACTTTAAGCAATGTAATTTAACAGAGATTGTGTTTGACGAAGAAACATTTAACGGAACAATCTTTGAAGGAACATCATTAAAAAAATCCTCATTTCGCAACGCAACTTTGCTAAATGTACAGTTTCGAGGATCAGATTTAAAGAAATCCGATTTTGAAGGTGCAAAAATGGATAAATTGACATATAACTTTTTAAAAAGTGCCAAGATAGATCTTAGTAAAGTTACGATTATTTAAAGATAAAAAAGACCTCTCTGAAGGTCTTTTTTTATGGACATATAACAATTCTTTTTAAGAGCGAGCAGGATAGTTTATTAAAGAGCTAGAACACATTCATAATACGAACGATTACGGCAACAAGCTGGATATGAGAAAAACATATTCGTATCTTTTAAATAATAATAAAGCTTTTATGACTTATGTGGAGGAGTATGGAAATGTCTATATATGAAATTTGGAATGAAGTGGATCTTTATATGAATAATAAGCTTATACAACCTGACCCCATTCTTGAGGAGGTATTGAAGGCAAATCAAAAGGCTGGACTACCTGCTATCGACGTCTCGCCTAGTCAAGGAAAGTTTCTGCATTTGTTAGCTTCACTAAAAGGAGCTAAACGCATTTTAGAAATTGGTACTCTTGGAGGGTACAGCACGATTTGGCTAGCTAGAGCTCTTCCCAAAGACGGACAGCTAATTACGCTCGAATTAAGCGCTCAGCATGCAGAAGTTGCAAGAGCTAATTTAAAAAGAGCGGGAGTAAGCCACTTAGTAGAAGTCATTGTCGGCCCCGGGCTTGATACATTAGCTGTATTAAAGGATAAGGGAACAGATCCTTTTGATCTTATCTTTATTGATGCTGACAAGCCGAATAACCCAAATTACTTAAAGTGGGCTCTAGAATTATCGAAAAAAGGAAGTCTGATTATTTGTGATAATGTTGTTCGTCAAGGGCATGTGGTGAATGCAGAAAGTGAAGATGAAAATGTAAAAGGAATTCGCCAATTTATGAATGCTCTGGCTCAAGAAAAACGAATTAGTGCCACGGCTATACAAACCGTTGGGAGCAAAGGGTATGATGGCTTTATTTTAGGAATTGTTGAATGATAGAACTTGTGTTACATATAAAGAGGCTGGGACAAAAGTAGTTTTGTTGAAGGAAAATCCGAACGATGAATTCAAATTCTTGATGGAGAATCTCGATTCATCGTTCGGTTTTTTTTTACGGTGATAGTAAACGTAGATTTCATGCATGTATTCGTTTTTAGCTGTTCAGATCATGTATCCAATCCGTTCGTCTTTAGAGTGGATTGATGTCGTTATCTCCCAGCCTCTATTTAATTTGCGTCCAACTTATTTGTTATTTGTTTTTCGGTTAAAAAACTAATTAATTCTCGTACAGCAAATGAACTGTAACGTTCTTTTAACAGAATAATTCCAAGCTCCCACATCATTTCAGGATGTGCAATAGGTACGGTAATAATATTGGGATCTTTCACTTTGACATAAAGCGATTCCGGTAAAATAGCAATACCAAGTTCTGCCGCTGTTAATTCAATGATTAAATCCCATTGAGAGCTTGTATACGCTATTGAAGGCACAAAGCCTGATTTTAAAGCATCTTGGATTAACCGGTCGTGCAGCGTAAATCCTTCACTGAACATAATGAATTTTTCATGTTCCAATTCTTTCATCCAGACGGAAGAACGTTTCGCTAAAGGATGGTTTTTATGGGCGTATAAAAGGAACCTTTCCTTAACGAAAGGGTATACGTGAAAATGCCCATCATGACCGCTTGTGAGAGGAAGCATAACAATCCCCATATCTACACCAGCCTCTTCCACAAGCGCTTCAATTTTTTTTGCTCCAAATTCAATAAGCTCTAGAGATACTTTAGGGTATTGTTTATTAAATGCTTTTGCAATCTTCGGGAAAAACAAGGTCCCGATGAGCGGAGAGACTCCCATCTTGATTTGCCCGGTTTGCAAGTTCATTAAATCTCCCAACAAGTGAGGCATGTCTTTTAACACCGACAGAGCTTTAGTTGCCTGGTGATACACAACTTCTCCTGCATCAGTCAGCTTTAATTCTCTCGTCGAACGATCAAGAAGCTCAAATCCTAGTTCATTTTCTACTTTTTTGACGGCTTTACTTAAAGCCGTTTGTGACAAATGAACTTGTAGCGCTGCCTTTGTAAAATTTTTATGATTGGCTACCTCTATAAAGTATTCTAAGTCTCTGATTTCCATGTGAAACTCCATTTCTGCAAACTGCTTATCCTTTTTCTTTATTCTTTATTTTACCTATTAAATTATTTACTGTAAATGCGCTGATTAAAAAGGGAGAATTTATTCAATGAATAAAACAGGGAAAAAAATAAACTAAAGTTTCTGTCGAAGTTGATTGATAAAACGAATAATCTTTTTATAGAGAAACCTAGATTTTGCTATTAGCTGATGGGGAATATAAAGATTTTTGCATCTACGTTCGGGCAAAAATGCAAGACTTATCAAAATAACTGAAAGTCCAAAGGCTGCGGCTGTAATCTCTAGCCAAGAAAACATCATATCATTCCTCCTTTTACAAACCTATTAATAGAATATGTAAAAGTTTGAAAGGAGGTTGTACGATAGACCTATAACGAGCGGCGCTATGAAGCTCCCTCTAAAAATAAAATGACGCCAAAGAACGCAGGGCCTGTGCCACACGTTCTTTAACGTCATTTTATTTTCGCTCTTCAGCCTGATGCTCTTGTTTGTTTTGCTCAGTGAGACGTTTTTGATGAGCTTTTGTTTCTGCGCTTACGTGATTGGCATCATTCGGTTGATTCTTTTTTGAACCTCCTGCAGCGTTACTCATTAGACGACACCTCCAGTCCGGTTATGAAACATACCTATAGAATGTGCATATTTACAGACTTTATGCACTGCTATATTACTGCACACGAAAAAAACAAAGGGAGAGTCACTAAGACTGTTCCCTTTGCTTTTTTGCTAGGCGACTTTATCGGTGGTGATAATTTTGTTAATCCAGTCTTTTCCTTCTGTAAACCTTGTAACAAGCATCGCTGTTACTGTATTTCCCGTACTGTTTAAGAGCGTAGCAGGGGCGTCAATAATCGTTGAAATGACCGCAATAATAGGCAGGACTTCTGGAGAAAATCCGTAAATTGTAATGATTAACATTTCGCCAATCATACCGCCTCCAGGAATCGCTCCCATTACGGCTCCAACTAAAAAGGCTACGCCTAATATGCTCAAAATACTCGTAGCAGACGTCATATCTTTGCCAAACAAACTGAATAAGAAAACAATCTTTAGTATACCGCCGATAACAGAACCATCTTTATGCGTGTTTGCTCCTAGTGGAATCACCGTTTCAGCAATATCCAGCGGCACACCCATTTTCTTTGTTGCATCTAAATTGACTGGAATAGATGCAGCAGAAGAACAGGTAGCAATAGCGGTGATAGAAGGAGCAGCTGCATTTTTCCAAAACAGCTTAATTCCTGCTTTACCGCCAGCAATCCATGCATATAGCGTAAAGAAACCAAAATAGTAAACGATTGCAATTAATAAGTAAAGAATAAATGCTCTAGCGTACCCTTGTAAGATCTTTGGTCCAAGTTCTCCTACTACAGTAGCAAAATAGCATCCTAAACCAATTGGAGCATAGTACATCACAATTTTAACAACCTTCATCGATACTTCTTGACCCGAAGTCAGAAATTTCGCCATAAGCTGTCCTTTTTCACCAGCCATCGTTGTAGCAATACCGAAAATAACGGCAAAGACAATTAATTGTAAAATATGCTCTTTTGAAAATAACTGAACAAAATCAGGTACAGTAAATGTACTAACAAGCTGGGTTAAAAGGGTCATTTTTTCAGCTGTATTTTCACTGTCACCCATTAATTCTTTAATGGCAGAAGTATCTACGTTGTGCAGTGGATTATAAAGTGAGGCGCCTAAAAAGCCTAGAACGGCTGAAACAGCAGCAGTGGCGACAAACACAACGGCAATACCCAGCATAATTTTACCAAGACGTTTCATTTCGTTCATGTTTGCAATCGCCGAAGCAACACTAAAAAAGACAAGGGGAACGATAATCATGAACATTAAATTAAGAAACAAATCACCAAAGGGCTTTACGACTGCCACATCAGGCCCGATAGCGTATCCTGCTATCCCGCCAATTAAAATAGCGAGAAGCAGAATAAGCGATGATCTGTACGTTTTAAATACACTTAAAACCATAGTTAGATTTCCTCCAAACAACAATAGCTTCTTTACTACGCAAGAACAGCTATCATTTGCTCATTGCATACGTAGTAACGACTGGCTTTACATCTTTACGCACCAAATCTTCGTATGTTTCTCGCTCTACAGCAAGACGAGCTTCTCCATTTTTCACAAATACAACAGCAGGGCGCGGAATACGATTGTAATTGCTAGCCATTGAATAGTTGTAGGCACCTGTAGAGGATACTGCTAGTAAATCTCCTTGATTAACGCGCGGTAAATCAATATCCCAAATAAGCATATCTCCTGATTCACAGCATTTCCCCGCAATTGATACCGTTTCATCTTTTTTATCCGTCACTCTATTAGCCAAGACAGCTTCATGTTTTGCATCATAAAGGGCAGGACGGATATTGTCGGTCATACCGCCGTCAATTCCTACGTATTTGCGTACACCTGGAATCTCCTTAGTTGAGCCAACTGTGTAAAGCGTTGTACCTGCTTCTCCTACGATGCTTCTTCCAGGCTCAATCCAGACTTCTGGAAGAGTATAATTTTGTTCAGTTAACGTGCGGCTTAGCTTTTCTGTCAGTGCATCTACATAATACTCAACTGGAAGAGGAGAGTCGCTTTCGGTATAACGAATACCAAAACCACCACCTACGTTTAAAACTTTTACTTCAAACTCCATTTTATCACGAATACTGAATAAGAAATCAGTTAAAATATCAATGGCGCGAGAAAAACCATCTACTTCAAAAATTTGCGAACCAATATGACAATGAATGCCTAAAAGATCGTAGTAAGGCTTTTCTAATGCAGAACTTACCGCTTTCATAGCTTGGTCATTGGAAAGACCAAATCCAAACTTGGAGTCTTCCTGTCCGGTCATAATATACTCATGTGTGTGGGCTTCAATCCCTGGAGTAACACGCAGAAGAATAGATGCTTTCTGTTTGCGCTCAGTTGCTAAGGCATGCAGGACTTCAAGTTCGGTGAAGTTATCCACAACAAAACAGCCAATATTCGCATCAAGAGCCATTTCAATTTCTTCAATGGTTTTGTTATTTCCGTGAAAATGAATGCGTTCAGCTGGATATCCAGCTTCAAGCGCTGTGAACAATTCGCCTCCTGAGACCACGTCTAATGACATATCAAGCTTCGTTAAAAGGCTAGCCATTTCCATACAAAGAAACGCTTTCCCTGCATAGGCGATTTGATATGAAAATCCGCTTCTTTGAAAGGCTGAATGGAAGGCCTTGCATTTCGTCTCAATTAATTCTTGATCGTAGATGTATAGGGGAGTGCCGTATTGTTTTTTCAGTTCGACCGTATCGCACTGCCCAATTTCTAAATGATTGCTGCTGTTAATTTTACTCGTTCCATGTAAGTACATAATCCGTATCCCTCCATTTAAATCATTCAACTATAACTTTGATGGTCAGTAGAAAAACACAAAAAAGACCCGTGAAGTGATGTTCACGCGTCTTGGTTTCATAATAATAAAGTATTATTATATTCTAGGCATCAACATCTCTTCAATAGCTCTCCACAAACCAAATGGTTTGTGACAGCTCAGCATTTATTCAATACTGAACCAGTATATGAACACAATGGATGTTTATATACTTCGGCACGAAATCCCTTTTACTTATCTTCACAGACTCCATTAGTCTCCAATAAGTGACTCTTGATTTCATGCACCTCTATTCTCAGAGAGGAAAATTATATTTAAATGTAACTCCTATTATATTTCCTTTTCCTCCGTCTAGTCAATGAAAAATTAAGGCATAGGAATATCAAAGAAGATAAATAAAAAAGCTATGAAGCTTCCAGATAGTATCCAAGCAGCAAGAGCTGTCTTCTGATGAATCACTAAAAGTGAGAACGTGACAATATTGAAGAGAAAAGAACACAGCAGCGACCATCCATAATGATGAGTGATACTGTGATTAACATAAGCAATGAACTCAATCACAGTAAATAAAAGCGCCCACAAAAGAATCCACCACAGCCGGCCGCTTACATGCAGCGGCAGCCTTCCTAAAAATACCGGTATGACGAACGGATAAATAATTAAGGTTATTCCAAGGGAGACCATTAGGTGATCGGGTAGAAAAAGGTGATCAATACCAACAGGATGAAATACCCATACACGGTGATGAAACAGCAGCACTTCATAAAGCAAATTTCCCGTGACCCAAAACAGCAAAGTAGGATAGTATTCTTGATATCTTCGCCACTTGCCAAATAGCAAACCAAGAATGATAAAAAATAATACAAATGAAGATTGCATACGCTCTCCTTAAAATAATAGTTATTTCTTTTTATTTACATATTATAGAAATTTTATTCTCTCTGCTTTTATTCAGAAACTATAATAAAAAAGCCGTAAGCAACAGCGTTAAAGACGTACTACCACTATTTATGGCTTTCTTCACCTTGCTATAATCTCCGTAAAGGAACTTTTACCACTTTTGTTTACGAGATGAAAGGAGCTATATGTCAAAGTTAGCAAGACGTAAAAGTAAGCTCAAAATAGCTTCGCCTAGTATGTGACTTCTTTTTTTGCTATGCTAAAATTGCATACATATAGCATGAGAATACTAGAAGAAAGAAAAGGGTGTTTTGGTATGAAAACATACATCGTAGTTGGAGCTGGGATACTTGGAGCTTCTACAGCATATCATTTAGCAAAAGCAGGAGCAGATGTGACATTGATAGATCGCAAGGATGCTGGTCAAGCTACTGATGCAGCAGCAGGAATTGTTTGTCCATGGCTTTCGCAGCGTCGAAATAAAGCATGGTACCGCTTAGCAAAAGGCGGCGCCAAGTACTATCAAACATTAATTCAGCAATTAGAAGAAGATGGAGAGACGTATACGGGATATAAGCGAGTAGGAGCAATTAGCTTACATACTGATGACCAAAAGCTTAAAAAAATGGAAGAACGAGCATATAAGCGTCGGGAAGAAGCTCCTGAAATAGGCGAGATTACACGTTTATCAGCTAAAGAAACACAGGCTTTGTTTCCGGTTCTTTCCGAAGAATACAATTCAGTTCATATTAGCGGAGCCGCTCGCGTTAACGGAAGAGCTCTTCGAAACGCACTTGTGAATGCAGCGAAGAAAAACGGTGCAAAAATAATAGAAGGAAACGCAGAACTTCTTTATGAAAACAATCAAGTAACGGGCGTTGCCGTAAATGGACAAACCTTTCTAGCAAGTACAACAATCGTGACAGCAGGAGCGTGGGCAAATCAATTACTAGAGCCTCTTGGAGTGAAATTTTTAGCAAGCTTTCAAAAAGCGCAAATTGTCCACTTGCATCTTCCAGATTTAGATACCAAAGACTGGCCCGTTGTGATGCCTTCAAGCGACCAATATATTCTTTCGTTTGAACAAGGTCAAATTGTCATCGGAGCAACACATGAAAACGACACGGGTTATGACTTGAGAGTAACGGCTGGGGGGCTTCATGAAATTTTTTCAAAGGCCTTATCCATTGCTCCCGGCTTAACAGAAAGCACAGTCTTAGAAACAAGGGTAGGATTTCGACCATTTACTCCAGGCTTCTTGCCAGTCATTGGAGCTCTTCCGGCTTATGAAGGAATACTAGTAGCAAATGGTCTTGGGGCTTCAGGCTTAACGTCGGGCCCTTATCTTGGTTCAGAGCTTGCTAAATTAGCACTTGAAATGGAAATGGAAATTGATCTTAGCGATTATGATGTAAGAGGAGCTATTGAGTCCTAAGCAAATAGAATGAATGAAAACAAATAGAAGTTCGCAAACTATAACTACTATATGATGAAAGGAAGTAGATTGTTTGCGAAAGATTATGATAAGTGCAGCAGCAGCTTTTTTATTTATGAGCGCGACGCCTGTATTAGCGGAAAACAATCCTCAACCAGAAACAAAAGACGTGCAGCTGACGTCTCAGCAAAAGCAGGAATTATCCGTTCTGTATAAAGAAATGCTAGCAAAAAAGAAAGAAATACTTTCAAAATATGTGGAGTACGGCGTGCTAAGCAAAACGGAGAGTCAAAACATTTCTTCACATATGGAAAATCGCTATCAGCATATGGAGAAAAATGGTTTTGTCCCGAAGCGTCACTGTCATAAAATGCATCATTCAAAGTAATTCTTATTCACATAAAAAAAGCGCCTGTATAGGCGCTTTTTTTATGTGAATAAATGGAAAATATCCGCTTCTTTATCTAGTAAATTTTAAACACCTCATGTAAAATTAAGAGAATGAGAACGATTAGGAAAGATGCTAGTGAGGGGTAGGTAAATATGAACGATGAACGAAAATAAAAAAATAGTCCGATTACATGCAGAAAATCATTCAGCTGAGGCTCTAGGAATCATATTTGCTTACAAACAAAAAGGCGACCATCTTGTTTACAGTATGTATCAAGGAGAAAGCGTTTCTGAGCAAAAAATACCTCTAGAAGAATGGGTCTCGTATGAGCATTTTTTCGAAGCGCTAAATAAAAAGAAAAAGCTTATGTACGAGCTTCAAATAAATGATAAACGCTATGTAGTAAACTTAACCCCTTTATCTTACACAGAAAAGCCTGAAATTATGGGACATTGCGTGAATATAACTAGTTATCAGGAGAAAAAAGAACAGATTCAGCCTTTTATTTATCATAACGCAGATGCTGTTGCTATCGTTGACTTAGAGGGTAAAACGCTTCAAGTGAACCCTGCGTTTGAGAATACATTTGGCTGGACGTTTAAAGAAATTTATCAAAAGCCCCTTCCGATTATACCTTCGTTTTTAAAGGAGCCAGTGTGCGAACTTCATAAGACTATTCAATCAGGTGAATCGAAAACGGAATTCGAGACGGTTAGACAGCATAAAGACGGTCATTTAATTAATGTAAGCGTCACATTATTCCGCGTTGAAAATATGAATGATTGGCCGTTGTGCATTGCTTTTGTCTATCGAGATATAACATCGCGCAAGCAGGACGAGACGGCTTTAAAAGAAAGCGAACAGCGCTACCGCAGTTTGATTGAGTTATCCCCGGAAGCGATTATCGTTCATAGTGAAGGGGAAATTGATTATATCAACCCTGCAGGAGCCAAAGCGCTAGGATACAAGAATCCTCAGGACGTATTAGGAGCTTGTGTTTATCAGTTTGTTCACCCTGATTACTATGATGTTGTAACACAGCGAATTTATCGAATGAAAACAGAAAATAAATCTGTAGACCTACAGGAAGAAAAATTTGTTCATAAAGACGGTCATACGATTGATGCCGAAACCATTGCCTTTCCTATTCCCTATATGGGAAAGCAGGCCATTCAAGTTTTGTTTCGGGATATTACAGAACGTAAAAAAACTGAAAAATTGCTGCGTGAATCCGCTCAGCTTTCCTTAGTCGGACAGTTAGCAGCGGGTATCGCTCACGAAATTCGAAACCCTCTGACAGCGGTAAAAGGATTTATGCAGTTATTAAAAGAAACGAGCGTTCAGCCTTACTATGTAGAAATGATAAATCATGAGTTAGATAGAATTGAATTGATTGCCGATGAATTCTTGAGCCTTGCAAAGCCTCAGGCGAAAACCTACAAAGACAAACACGTCCAAGATATTTTAGAGAATACGTTAAAGCTAGCTGAGGTGCAGGGGATTACAGAGAAAATTCACGTAAAAAAAGAGATTGATCTTCAGCTTCCTCTCGTATTATGCGAAGAAAACCAGTTAAAACAGGTGTTTAGCAATATATTTAAAAATGCAGTCGAATCTATGCCAAGTGGAGGAACTGTAACGATTCAGCTAAAAAGATTTAATCAAGAGAACCTTGTTATCCGGTTTAGCGACGAGGGGCCAGGCATCACGCAGGAGCGAATGCAGCATTTAGGAAAACCTTTTTATAGTACCAAAGAGAAAGGCACGGGGCTTGGACTGATGGTGTGCTATAAGATCATTCGAGAACATAGAGGAGAAATTAACTTTGTAAGTGAACTTGGAAAAGGAACTACCGTAGACATTCTTTTGCCTTTTAAAAAGTAGATTCTACTTTTATAAGCATGAAACCTTTTCTAAAGGGGAATACATGTTAGTGAACGAATAATGAGTTTAAAATAGGAGGGAATAAGATGGAACGCATTGAAACGGGAGAGATTTTTACAATTTTAGATGAAAATGATCAAGAGCAAGATATTGAAGTGCTTGGAAAAATGACGATTGAAGGGCACGATTATATTGCCGTTGCGTTTGTGGAAGAAGTTTTAATTGAAACAGAAGAAGAAATTGATGTTTTCTTTTTAAAAATTGAAGACGATGGTGAATGGTCTTCAATTGAAGATGATGATGAGTTCGAAAAGGTATCAGCCGTATTTGAGGAAATGACATCCGCGTAAAAAGAGAGGTTAAAACCTCTCTTTTTTTATCCCTAAATAATATAATATTTAGAATTTTTCTAAAAATATCTTGCTGAATTATTTTCCTTCATTTATGATGAATATGTAACATACCAACCGGTTAGTAAGTAAATGAAAGCGAGGGACCGCCGTGTATTTTTCTTACTCTGACAAAGTAGTGAAGCTGCAAAAAGAATTGAACTCTTTTATGGAAGAGCATATTTACCCAAATGAACGGCTATACGAACAACAGCTGAATGAACAGCCATCTAGATGGTCAGCTGTTCCTCCAATCATGGAAGAGTTAAAAGAAAAAGCAAAGCAAGCTGGGTTATGGAACTTATTTTTGCCAGAAAGCGAATACGGAGCAGGGCTAACAAATGTAGATTACGCTCCTCTTTGCGAAATTATGGGCCGTTCTATTATTGGACCAGAAGCTTTTAACTGCGGAGCTCCTGACACCGGCAATATGGAAGTGCTGGTTCGATACGGAACGCCTGAACAGAAAGAAAAATGGTTAAAGCCTCTGTTAAATGGAGACATTCGCTCCTGCTTTTCTATGACAGAACCGGATGTAGGTTCTTCTGATGCCACAAACATTCAGTGCAGTATTGTAAGAGAAGGCGATGAATATGTAATTAACGGAAGAAAATGGTGGTCTTCAGGTGCGGGAGATCCTCGCTGCAAAATTGCTATTGTCATGGGAAAAAGTGATTTTAACGCATCTAAATATGAACAGCAGTCTATGATTCTAGTTCCATTAAATACTCCAGGAGTTAAAATTGAACGAATGCTGCCAGTCTTTGGATACGATCACGCTCCTCATGGACACGCTGAAATCCATTATGACAATGTGCGTGTGCCAGCATCCAATATGCTTTTAGGCGAAGGAAAAGGGTTTGCTATTGCTCAAGGCAGATTAGGGCCTGGACGTATTCATCACTGCATGCGTCTAATAGGAGCAGCAGAAAGAGCGCTTGAAGAATTATGTAAGCGTATTCAAAGTCGTTCTACATTTAATAAGTTGCTTTCCCAGCAAGGAGTTATTCAAGAATGGGTGGCAGAATCCCGTATTGAAATTGAGCAAGCTCGCTTATTAACATTAAAAGCTGCTTATATGATGGACACAGTTGGGAACAAAAAAGCGCGGAAAGAAATTGCCATGATTAAAGTAATAGCTCCTGCTATGGCTTTAAAAGTCATTGATCGCGCCATTCAAGCATTTGGAGGAGCAGGTGTTTCAGAAGACACGCCGCTTGCGGCACTTTGGGCAAATGCTCGCACTCTTCGCCTCGCTGATGGTCCAGACGAAGTGCACAAAGCACAGCTTGCAAGACTTGAGCTAAAGTCCTATCAAGAACAGGAGGCAACATATGCACATAAAGGATTTGTTTGATTTAACTGGAAAAACAGCTATTATTACCGGCGGAGGCAGAGGGTTAGGAGAACAAATGGCAGAAGGGCTTGCAGAGGCAGGGGCAAATATTGTTCTATGTTCAAGAAAAAAAGAAGCATGTCAGCAAGTGGCTGATCGATTGGCCACCATGGGCGTAAAAACTCTCGCTTTAGCATGCGACATCAGTCAGCCTGAAGATATTAAAAATGTCGTGCATCAAACAATTGAAACATTTGGACGCATCGATATTTTAATTAACAACAGCGGAGCTACGTGGGGTGCTCCAGTTGAAAAAATGCCTCTTGAAGCATGGCAAAAAGTAATGAATATTAATGTGACGGGCACGTTTTTAATGTCCCAAGAAGCTGGAAAAGAAATGATTAAACAAAAAGCTGGTAAGATTATTAACATTGCTTCAATTGCAGGTCTTGGAGGAACGGATCCTCAGTATATGGATACAATCGGGTACAACACGAGTAAAGGAGCGGTCATTACGTTCACGAAAGATTTAGCTGTCAAATGGGGACAGCATAATATTCAAGTTAATGCGATTGCGCCGGGATTTTTTCCTACTAAAATGTCAGGTGCGATTATGGAACAAGGAAAAGATTATTTTCTAAGTCAAACCCCTTTAAAACGCTTTGGCTCCGAAGCTGATTTAAAAGGAGCGGCTGTTTTTCTTGCTTCTGCAGCGTCTAATTATATTACGGGTGATATTCTGACAGTAGACGGCGGAGTTCATGCTATGTGAATAAGAAAGGAGTAACTTGATGGAAGACGTTAAAAAATGGTTTACACCTTATCCAGAAGCCTACACCCATGACATTCACATCGAGGATATTTCACTATTTGATATGCTGAAAGAAACAGCCGAACGTTATCCTGCTCACACAGCCACGCGCATGTATCAGCATACCTTAACGTACCAGGAGCTGTACCACTCAGTGCTCGTATTTGCAGGAGCACTGCAGAAAAAAGGAATTAAAAAAGGAGATCGTGTAGCAATTATGCTGCCAAACTGTCCGCAATATATAATAAGCTATTTCGGCATTGTAGCAGCGGGCGGCATTGTTACTCAGGTCAATCCTATGCTTGTCGAACAAGAGCTAGAGCATATTTTAAACGATTCCGGGGCAAAAAAAATAATTCTACTTGATGATTTTTATACGAGACTTCAAGAGATAAGAAACCGCGTTGATATAGAAGAAGCGATAACTGTCAGCTTACAAAAACCTTTTGTTCCTACATCACCAGACCTTTCCTTCTTAGATTTTTTAACCATAAAACATGAATTTAATCAGCCGGTTATCCATCCATCACACGATATTGCTGTTCTTCAGTATACGGGAGGAACGACCGGACCATCTAAAGGTGCGATGCTTACACATACAAACATTTATACAAACGCAGTTCAATCATACGAAATATTTAAGCATGATATTGAATTAGGAAAAGAAAAATGCTTAACCGTTATTCCATTGTTTCACGTATTTGGCATGACTTCCTGTATGCATTTATCAATTCTTTGCGGAAATGAAATATTGCTATTGCCGCGTTTTGATTTGGAAGAAGTACTAAATACAATAAAAAAAGAGCAGCCTAGTATTTTTCCTGGCGTGCCAACTATGTATGTCGCGATTACCAATCATCCTCAGGCAGAAGAATACAACATCGAAAGTATTCGCATCTGCAACAGCGGCAGTGCGCCGATGCCTGTTGAGCTGATGAAAGAGTTCGAACGAAAAACGGGCGCTAAAGTGTTAGAAGGGTACGGCTTATCAGAAGCGTCCCCCGTCACGCATTGCAACCTGCCGTTTTGTGAACGAAAGCCGGGTACAGTCGGACTTGGCGTTCCGCAAACCGCTTATAAAATTGTTGATGTAGCTACAGGAACAAAAGAACTGCCAAGAGGAGAGCTTGGAGAAATAGTAATTAAAGGCCCTCAAGTTATGAAGGGTTATTGGAATCAGCCTGAAGAGACGGCTCACGCGCTTAGAAACGGCTGGCTGTACACAGGAGATATTGGACAGATAGATGAAGACGGGTATTTATCCATCGTTGATCGCAAAAAAGATATGATTATTGCGAGTGGTTTTAATGTGTACCCTCGAGATATTGAAGAAGTTTTATACGAACACAGCCACATTAAAGAAGCCGTTGTAATTGGTGTGCCGCATCCTTACAGAGGAGAAACCATTAAAGCGATTTTGGTAGTGAAAGAAGGGAAATCTCTTTCCGAAGAAGAGCTTACTTCTTATTGTCGACAGCACCTTGCAGCTTACAAAATTCCGCGAATCTTTGAGTTTCGCGCTGAGCTTCCTAAGACCAATGTAGGAAAGATTTTGCGACGGGCACTGCGAGAAGAAGTGGTGAAAGAAACGACGTAAATAAGCTGAACATAAACAAACTTTTTCAAAAGCTCCCTCTAAGCCATGGTATAATTTGTGAAAATGAGAAAAGACAGAGAGGGTTTGACGATGAAAGATTTGATGATGGAACGAAGCATTCAGCTTTTTGCTCAAAAAGGTTTCAAAGAAACGTCGATTCAAGATATTGTAAATGAATTAAACGTCACAAAAGGAACGTTTTATTATTATTTTAAAAGCAAACAAGAGCTTTTAATGGATATTCACCTTCAATATATTGAAAGGTTAATAGAAAACCAAGAGACGATTCTTGCAGATAAAACGACATCTTATCCAGAAAAGCTGCACAGCATTATTTTTAAACTTGTTCATGGTATCGAGAAAGAAGGGCTTCGAGCTAAAGTATTTTTTCGAGAGATGCGTCATTTGAGTGAAGAACACTTAGAACAAATCATTCCAAAGCGCGATCGTTTTAAAGAAAACGTACAGGAAATTATTGAAAAAGGAATGGAAGCAGGGCAATTCCGTTCAGATTTGCCTTCAGATATCGTGACGCTAGGCATATTAGGAATGACAAATTGGAGCTATTTTTGGTTTCAGCCGGATGGTGAAAAATCAGATCGAGAAGTTGCGGCTATTTTTTACAAGATGCTGATGAAAGGTATTCAGTCATAGTAGCTGCTGGGCTAGACAGTGCTCGTAAAAGGCGGGAAAGTATAGGCTCTTTCTCTCCTTTTATATTAAAAGGAGGCTATAACATGAATAGTAAAGATATACAGCGTATTGCTGTTATTGGAGCAGGACAAATGGGACATCAAATCGGTATGCTTTGTGCACTTGGAGGATATGAAACAATTATTCAAGATATGAATGAACAATCACTCATTAAGGCTAAAAATAAGCTGGAAGCAATTATAGGCAAATGGGTTCATAAAGGCAAAATCTCTTCTGATGCTAAAGAAGCCGCATTTCAAAGGTTGTCTTTTACAAACACATTAAAGGAAGCGGTTTCAAGTGCTGATTTTGTAATTGAAGCTGTGGTAGAAAAGTTAGATGTAAAACAAAGCGTTTTTAAGGAAATAGATGAGTACGCACCAAGTCACGCCATTTTAGCATCCAATAGTTCAACAATTGTTAATTCGCTTATTGCAAGTGCAACAAACCGTCCAGAGCAAATCGTTAACATGCATTTCTTTTTTCCTCCTCTTGTAATGGACTGCGTAGAAGTTGTGATGAGTGAAAAGACAAGTGAAAAAACAGCTCAAACGACCATGGAAGTTTGTAAGCAAATTAATCGCACAGCAGTCCTTCTGAAAAAAGAAATCTCAGGTTTTATCGCCAATCGAATTTTAGGAGCGTTGCAAAAAGAAGCCATTTTCCTTTACGAAAATGGATACGCAGATTTTGAAGACATTGATACGATTTGCAAAAAAGCGCTCAATCACCCGATCGGTCCTTTTGAATTGATGGATCTCTCGGGAATTGACGTCGGATATTTTGTGATGCAGCAGCGCTATAGTGAAACGGGGGATCCAGAGGACAAGCCAGCTGCGTGCATTGAAGAAAAAGTTCAAAAAGGCGAGCTTGGACGTAAAACAGGAAAAGGTTTTTACACATACCACACACAAGGAGTGAAGCAATGATGAAAAAATTTGTACGCGTTGAAAAAGAAGAAAAAATGGCTATTGTAACGATTGATAACCCTCCTTTAAATGTAATGAGTCAGGCTGTTGTGCAGCAGCTTGAAGAAACGTATGAAGAGCTTAGTAAAGATCCTGATGTCATTACAATTATTTTAACAGGAGCGGGCGACCGGGCGTTTATGGCTGGAGCTGATATTAAAGAATTTCCTCAGTTAATGGGACAAAGCGGCATTAAAGAAGAGTTTATGAAAACCCATCGTGTTTTGCAAAAACTTGAAAACATTGAAAAACCAACAATTGTCGTGTTAAACGGTTTAACGTTTGGAGGAGGATGCGAACTTTCACTAACCGCTGATATACGCATTGCCGAAGAACATGCTCAAATCGGTCTTCCGGAAGTGAAGCTCGGATTGTTTCCTGGAGGCGGCGGAACTCAGCGCCTTCCACGCGTAATCGGCGTATCTAAAGCTAAAGAGTGGATGTTTGCCGGAAGTCCTGTTTCTGCAGAAGAAGCGCTTCATGCAGGCTTTGCTAATCATGTAACGCCTAAAGGAAAAGGGCTCGAAAAAGCAAAAGAGCTGGCTAAGAAATTTAACCGTCACTCTCTTCCGTCACTTTCTCGAATTAAGACAGCGGTAAACGAAGGAATGAATCGTACATTATCTGAAGGTCTTGAACTTGAGGCAGAGCTGTTTGAAGAAGTCTTTCAAACAGAAGATATTAAAGAAGGAGTATCAGCATTTATTGAAAAGCGTCCCGCTGTTTTTTCACATAAGTAAAGGAGGAGAAGATCATGTATGAAACACAGGTCAAAGTGCGCTTTTGCGAAACAGACGCACTCGGTCACATTAACAATACAAGCTATTTCATTTATTTAGAAGAGGCCCGGATTGCTTTTTTTGAAGAAATGGGAGCATCTATGCATACAAAAAAGTGGGAGTATATTTTAGCCTCTACTAAATGTGATTTTGTTGCGCAAGGTTATTTTAATCAAGTGCTAATGATTAAAACCTTTGTATCTAATGTCGGCAATAAAAGCTTTACAATTGGCCATGAAATTACCGACAGCAAGACGGGATCGCTGATTGCTAAAGGAGAAGCTGTCATCGTGTACTTTGATTTTGATGCACAAAAAAGCGTTTCTATTCCAGCGGATATTAAGCAGTTTTTGATGAATTATAAAGTAGCTGTTTAACTATAAAAAAGCAGGTGGTAAAAGAATGTCACAAATCATTCCTGTACGAAAAGGAGAGGAATTAAACACGGAAAAACTGCATCAGTTTCTCCGTGTTTCGATTCCTGATTTACCTAAAGAGCCTCTTGTAATCAAGCAATTTGGATCAGGTGCGTCCAATTTAACCTACGCTCTTTCAGTCGGAGAGTGGGAGGCGGTGTTGAGACGCCCGCCATTTGGGCCAGTTGCACCAAAAGCGCATGACATGGAAAGAGAATACAAGATTTTATCTATTTTATCGAAGTCTTTCCCTCTCGCTCCTAGGCCTTATGTTTTTTGTGAAGATGAAACGGTGGTCGGGAAATCCTTTTTTTTAATGGAGAGAAAGCACGGTGTTCTCATCGACACAGCGTTTCCAGAAGACGTGAAAGGAACTAGCGAACTTTGCCGTTGTATTTCAGAACAAATGGTGGATGTCCTTGTTCAGCTTCATGATGTTCCTTATAAAGGTACGCTCCTTGAAAAAATGAGCAAGCCTGAAGGTTTTTTAGAACGTCAAGTACACGGCTGGATTCATCGTTATGAAAAATCAAAAACAAGTGACATACCGGAGGTAGAAGCCCTAAAAAAATGGTTGACCACACACGTCCCCACTTCACAGCATTCAACCATTATTCACTATGATTATAAGCTTAACAATACGTTATTTTCACCGGATGGAAATAAAATTGTAGGATTATTCGACTGGGAAATGACAACCGTTGGAGACCCGCTTGCTGATTTGGGAGTTGCGATGAGCTATTGGATGGAAGACGGCGACCCTGAACTTTTAAAAAGAGGATTGGGGAACCCGCCTGTTACTGTGCAAAAAAGCTTTTATTCCCGTCGAGATTTTGTAGAAGCGTATGCTAAAAAAAGCGGAAGAGATGTTTCACCCATTGACTTTTACCTAAAGTTTGCGTACTTCAAACTTGCTATCATTTGTCAGCAAATTTATTACCGTTATAAAAAAGGCCAAACAAATGATGAACGATTTTCACAATTTGGAGATTATGTAAAAACACTAATTATTCATGCTCTGCACAAAGAACGAGGACATATATGAAAGGAAAAGTTCACGTGATATTTAAAAAAGAAGAGCTTCTCGCCAAAAAGCTAGAAGGAAAAACGGTTGTTATATTTGACGTCTTATTAGCTACATCAACAATTGCCGTTGCTTTACAGCAAGGAGCAACAGAAGTTATTCCAGTAAAAAACGAAGAAGAAGCGCGTGAAAAAGCAAAAACGTACAAGCCTGATGATATTGCGCTTGTAGGCGAATATAGAGGGAAAATGATTGAAGGCTTTTTTGATCCAAGCCCCAGCACGTTAAAGCAGCATGTTCAAAATAAAACAGTTATTTTGTCCACGACTAACGGAACCGTAGCCATTCATAACGCTGAAAAAGCAAACCATGTCTATGCAGCTTCGCTTTTAAACGGAGAAGCGGTTGCCAGTGCTGTTTGTCAACCAAGTCAAGATGAAACTGTTTTATTAGTTTGTTCAGGTTCATCCAATCGCTTCTGTCTAGAAGATTTATATGGAGCGGGGTACTTTATAAGTTGTCTGCTGCAACTAAAAACATTTCATTTAACGGATGCTGCAAAAGCCGCACTGCTTTTATATGAGGCTTATGAGCATTCACCTGTTGAAATATTGAAGCGCTCAGCCGTAGGAGAAATGCTCACTCAGTATGGCTTTCTAGAAGAAATTGACTTTGTAAGCCGAAAAAACGTCTATTCCGTAGTTCCTAAGGTAGTGAAAAAAAAGCTAGTAAACGGGGAGGAAACGATATGTCTGAAATGAAAACCGAAGCAAAAGGTGGATCATTTTTACTAAAAAAAACACCTGCGCATCACGTTTATACACCCGAAGACTTAACGGATGAGCATCGGATGATTGCTCAGACAGCAAAGCAGTTTATTGAAAAAGAAGTAGACCCTTACCATAATGACATTGAGCAGCAAGATTTTAATAAAGTAGTAGAATTGATGCATAAAGCAGGCGAGCTTGGACTTCTTGCTCACAGTATTCCAGAAACATATGGAGGACTAGGTCTTGATAAAGTAAGCAAAGGACTCGTCGGTGAAATCATTGGCCGGACAAGCGGATATGGAGTGGCTCATTCTAATCATACATGCATTGCGACCCTTCCTATTACGTATTTTGGCACTAAGAAGCAAAAAGAAAAATACTTGCCTAAATTGGCAAGCGGTGAATATATTGGCGCCTACTGTTTGACAGAGCCAGAAGCTGGTTCTGATGCTCTTGCAGCCCAAACAAAAGCCGTATTAAACCCTGAAAAAACGCATTATGTATTAAATGGAACGAAGCAGTACATTACCAATGCTGCTTTTTCAGATACGTTCATCACATATGCAAAAGTAGACGGAGAACATTTTACCGCTTTTATTGTAGAAAAAGATTTTGAAGGACTGTCTCTCGGGCCGGAAGAAAAGAAAATGGGGATTAAAGGATCATCTACTCGTCCAGTTATTTATGAAGATTGCTTAGTACCCGTAGAAAACGTACTTGGACAAGTAGGAAAAGGTCACTTGATTGCGTTGAACGTCTTAAACCTGGGACGTTTTAACTTAGGTTCTGCGTGTATGGGCGCAGCGAAATATGCGTTTGAACTTGCTTTAGCTTATACAAAAGAACGCAAGCAGTTTAAAACAGCTATTGCGGAATTTAATGCTTCAAAAGAAAAAATAGCAAAAATGGCGGCTCGTATTTTTGCATCTGAATCTATTCAGTACCGTACAGCTGGTTTACTAGAAGAGGCGCTTGGTGGCCTATATGAAAGTGAAAATCATAAGTTAGTAGCTAAACAGCTGGCTGAATTTGCAATGGAATGTTCAGTTTGTAAAGTGTATGGTTCAGAAACTCTTGATTTAATTGCCGATGAATCGCTGCAGCTTCATGGCGGCGCAGGGTTTATTCAAGAATATAAAATAGAACAAGTATATCGTGACTCACGCATCAATCGTATTTTTGAAGGTACAAATGAAATCAACCGCCTTTTGCTTCCAACTCAGCTTCTAAAAAAAGCGGGCAAAGGAGAAATAGAGCTGAGCAAACAAGTAGAGCATGCCGTTAGTGAATTGATGAGCGGTCAGTGGGAAATATCTTCAAATGAACTTCTAGCACGAGAAAAGCAGGCTGTTATTACAACAAGACATTTATTTCTTGCTTTGTTAGGAACAGCATTCCAAACGTTTCAAGAAAATCTAGCGCAAGAACAAGAAACGCTGATGAAATTAGCAGAAATTGCTGTTGGACTATTTGCTATGGAGTCATCTGTGCTGCGCGCGGAAAAAGCCGTAAACAAAAATGGAGAAGAAAAAGAAACGTTAAAAAGCAAGCTGACAGCAACGGTTGTTAGTGAAACGCTCTTTGAAATTGAAAAGCAGGCTCGACAATTAATAAACGGGATGTTGACGGGTGAAAAACACCGACAGTACCGCACAATTCTTGGAAAATGGATGAATGATTTGCAAAGTGAAGGAGAGTTCACGCGCAATCGAGGCATTGCCCGTGAATTTATCGACAGCGGGCGATATGTTGTATAAGGAGGGATATTATGCGTTTTGAAGGGCAAATAGCTGTTATTACAGGAGCTGGAAGCGGCATTGGAGAAGCAACTGCTCAGAGAATGGCGAAAGAAGGCGCTCGCGTCATTCTTGTCGGGCGAACGAAAGAAAAACTAGTACAGGCTGCATCCGCTATTGACACACGTTGTGAACGAAAATGCACGGATATTTTCCTAGCTGATGTAACGAAAGAAAGAGACGTCAAAGAGCTGGCTGCGTTTATAAAAGAAAAGTATGGACAAATACATTTATTAATTAATAATGCAGGCGGATCAGTTAATTCAACAATTAAAGAAACAACTCTTGAACAGTGGAAACACGTGCAGGACGTCAATTTAACAAGCGTATTTCTTGTAACAAAACATTTAATTCCTTTGTTAACTGAAGAGATAGGAGGAAATCGATCTATTGTTAACATCGCTTCTCTTTCAGGACATAAAGCAGGTGCACAAATTCCCCACTACAGCGCTGCTAAAGCTGCTTTAATTAACTTTACAAAAGCAATGGCATTTGAATTAGCACCTCACGGAGTCAGAGTAAACTCTGTGTCTCCTGGATTCGTAGAAACACCTTTAACACAGCCTGGACTTGAAAATGAGCGCTTCACTAAGGCAATCGAAAAAAATACGGCTTTAAAACGTATAGGTAAACCAGAGGAAATTGCAAATGTTATTGCTTTTGCAGCGTCTAAAGAGGCATCGTATATGACAGGAAGTGATTTATTAGTAGACGGCGGATGGCTTATCGTTTAATGAAAAGTAAAGAGGAGGGAATCCGAATTATGAGTGATTTAGTAGTAGAAAAGCAGGGGAATATTTTATCTTTAACGTTAAATCGTCCGGATCGTTTAAATGCATTCAGTGAGGAAATGATTGAAAAGTTAACATTTGAAATAAAACAGGCACAAAGCGATGAGTCTATTAAAGTCGTTATATTAAATGGAGCAGGGCGCTCGTTTTCTGCCGGAGGCGATGTAAAAACGATGGGTCAAGCATCCGGAGCTGATGTTTATGAACATATCGGCCGTTTAAATGAATGTATCTTAGCGATGCAAAATTTAGAGAAGCCAATTATTTCAGCAGTTCATGGATTTGCAGCAGGAGCAGCTTTTAATTTAGCTCTCGCTTCTGACTTTATCATTGCGTCAGAAGAAAGCCGGTTCGTATTAAGCTTTTCTCAAGTTGGCTTGATTTCAGACGGAGGAGGTCTTTACTTTCTTACAAAGGTCGTCGGCCCTCACAGAGCTAAGGAACTGTTATTTTTAGGAGAGCCTATGGATGCCGACACAGCTTACAAAGCTGGTTTTTTAAACCGTGTAGTGCCGTTAAATCAGCTGAAAGATGAGGTTACATCCTTTGCAAGCCGCTTATCACAAGGACCAACTAAAGCGTATGGAAAAATGAAAAAAATTGTGAATGATTCATTCCATTTAACGTTAGAACAAGTTCTCGAACAGGAAAGGCTAACGCAAGTTCTTATGGTAGAAACGAGGGATCACCAGGAAGGAATATCCGCGTTTAAAGAAAAAAGAAAGCCACTATTTCAAGGGAAATAAAAGGGGGATCTATGATGAAAGCCATTCAATTTACGCAGTACGGAGGACCTGATGTTCTGCAAGTTATCGATATTGCACGCCCTGTACCGAAAAAGAAAGATGTGCTCATTAAAGTTGCGGCAATTGGCGTTAATTACGCCGACGCTGCGCGGCGTGAAGGAGCATATGTAGTAGAAACACCGCTTCCTTTTATTCCAGGCTCTGAAGTTGCGGGAGAAGTGGTCGAAGTAGGTGAAGATGTAAAAGGAATAAAAGTAGGGACAAAAGTGGTGACGCTGCTCGGGTCTAATCGTGCAACAGGCTACGCTGAGTACACGCTGGCAGATTCAAGAGGGCTCATTCCTTTGCCGGACGATGTGGATTTAACACAAGCGGTTGCTTTGCCTCTTCAAGGACTAACGGCTTATCATATTTTAAAAACAATGGGTCGCCTTGAAAAAGGAGAAATCGTCATCGTTCATGCGGCAGCAGGCGGTGTTGGAACCTTAGCTGTTCAGCTTGCTAAAATTTTTGGAGCTGGAAAAGTCATTGCTACAGCGAGTTCCAAAGAAAAGCTTGAGCTTGCAAAAAATCTCGGAGCTGACGAAGCGATTAACTATACAGAAACAGGATGGGAAAAACAAATTTTAGAAATAACAGAAGGAAAAGGAGCCGATATTATTTTAGAAATGGTAGGAGGGCATATATTCTATGAATCTCTTCAATGTCTTGCACCATTTGGGCGTCTCGTTTTTTACGGCATGGCTAGCGGAAAACCTGTAAAATTTAACCCTGCCCGCCTGATGGAGAAAAATCAATCGGTTCTTGGTTTTTTCTTGCCTCAAATGATGGTAAAACCAACGCTTTATCAGCAAAGCCTGCATGAACTATTAAACTACGTAAATGCTGGTCAGTTAAAACTGATGCTAGGCGGTACATTTTCACTTGATAAAGCGGCAGATGTACATCGACTGCTTCAAGGAAGAAAAACGATCGGAAAATTAGTGTTAGTTCCTTAACAAAACAGCTTCCGTCTCTAATAGAGACGGGAGCTATTTTTGTTTAAAAAATTGGCTCTTACATGCCAAAATTTTAGAAGATGCTTAATAATTTGGCACAAAAATCAATGTTTTTTACTAATTTCTTCTATATTTTAACGCTGGCATGGAAGTTGCATAATAAGTATTTGAACATATAAAGGAGGAATTGAATATGGTGAGAAATGGAACAGACCGCGTGAAGCGGGGAATGGCGGAAATGCAAAAAGGCGGCGTTATCATGGACGTGATCAATGCAGAACAGGCAAAAATTGCAGAAGCAGCAGGCGCTGTTGCCGTTATGGCATTAGAGCGTGTTCCAGCTGATATTCGTGCAGCAGGCGGCGTGTCTCGTATGGCAGACCCAACAATTGTTGAAGAAGTGATGAACGCTGTGTCCATTCCAGTTATGGCAAAAGCTCGTATCGGTCATATTGTTGAAGCACGCGTGCTAGAAGCAATGGGTGTAGACTACATTGACGAAAGTGAAGTACTCACTCCAGCTGATGAGGAATACCACCTTAACAAAAGTACATTTACGGTTCCATTTGTATGCGGATGCCGTGATTTAGGGGAAGCAGCAAGACGAATTGGTGAAGGTGCCTCGATGCTTCGTACAAAAGGCGAACCAGGAACAGGAAACATCGTCGAAGCAGTGCGTCATATGCGCCAAGTAAACGCTCAAGTACGTAAAGTTGTAGGCATGGATGAAGACGAGTTAATGACAGAAGCAAAACTATTAGGTGCGCCTTATGAGCTATTACTGCAAATTAAACGTGAAGGCCGCTTACCGGTTGTAAACTTTGCAGCAGGCGGCGTAGCAACACCCGCGGACGCAGCGTTAATGATGCAGCTTGGAGCAGACGGTGT
>ENA-ORXC01000183-ORXC01000183.1-marine-metagenome-genome-assembly--contig:-NODE-183-length-57055-cov-5.085401_pt1 | contig 57055 bp, 53 predicted proteins | sample MGYA00237865_ERZ511478 | MGnify/ENA metagenome assembly ERZ511478
CAAACAAACAAAACCGCAAAGTAAAGCAAACCAGCAAAATGCCGCACTCGCTTTATGTAGTGGCCTGTTGTGTACAATTTGAAAAAAAACCAGATGATAGATTTTAAAGTACCAAGATTTTGGATAAAAAATAAAGGTGGAGGAAGTCACTATCCGAAAGAAATCGAAAATTGGTTTTCTGAAGATTTTGACAATTACTTTATTTTTCATCATCCAATTCTGATTGATTTGGACATTCAAAAAGGATTGAAACCTACTCACGACGAATTTGGAAGACCGAAAAATAAACGTGCACTTACCTTTGAACAATTTAGAACCGAATTTTTTAAAGATGGAGAAAATTTTAAAGACTACTCTGAATATGTTATGCATCAAGTTCGAAATAAAGACACAAGACCTAAATATTTGTGGGGAAGCGAAGAAGGTTCTGGAATGTATTATAAAGACATAATTCCTTTATTAAAAGTTTTTGACTCTACTCTTCAAGAAGAAGTATATTCACATTATGACATTTTAAGAAAAATAAGAGGAAATGTTGAGAACGACAATTTACCTTCTTTTTATTTGACAAGAATGGAGACGATTAAAATTGTTGCCTCAAGTTTTTCGAATCTATCGCCTGAATTTGTACTTGAAAAGAATAAAAAATGGTGTTTTACGACACTTTATGATGATTGTAAAACAACAATTGCTTGCGACAATGAAACTGCTGAAAAATTAATAAAATATGAACATTTAGGAATTGAAAAAATAAAAACTGCTTACAATCGAGTAGACGGCTCTGATAGCAACTAGCAGAGTGCGCCTCTCACACCACCGGACGTACGGATCTCGTATACGGCGGTTAGTAACCCATCTTTCCAATTGCTCTTTACACCAATCAAAATTATTTCCTACTTTATCAAATGGCTACAAATTTTCTAGGGAATCGATTACCTAATAACGAAAATTAATACTTCATCTGACATTTCAGAAAGGATTACTATCAGTCCTTCCCCACTTGTGAGACCCCTATGCAGATTTACTACAACTCAATTCTCGTGAGTAGTACTGTAGGCTTCCCCTTTTTGTAGACTACCTTAAGTAAATTATGTTTGTTAAGCTTTCGCGAAAGCGTTATTCTTTACACATCTTTCTAGCACATGGAGCTCCTTTTTTTCATCCGCGTAGGGTGATCGTTATGTACTATCTTTAACAAACACCTTGTAGCAGGCGCCACTCACAAAAACGAAAGAAGAATACATGCTGACATCTATTGAATGTTAATTAGGACTCTGTAACTGCATTGCTTTTATAAAGTCGTTATTTTTACCTTGAGGGTTAATATTTCTAATGCTCAAGAAAAATCACAACTTAACACACCTATATATGAAAATCTACTTCCCACAATGGCAAGGCTCTGGAACAGGAAAAAACATAGAGCCTGGCGCAAAAACGGTTTTAGATTTTTTAAATGATGACAGCTTTATATCGATCCCCTTATCAAGCATTCCTGCTGGAGAAGAAGGGGAACAGAAATACGATATTAATAATTATGACGCTATAGTTGACCAGCTAGGCCGTTTTAAAACCCACCTTGAAAAAGATGACCCAGATACCATACAAACCATAGGCGGTGATTGCGGCCTCGAGATTGTACCTGTTTCTTTTCTAAATAAAAAATATCCTAATCTTGGGGTTATTTGGTTTGATGCCCACGCAGATATCAATAGGCCTTGTGACTCTGCTAGTTCTAACTTTCACGGTATGCCTTTGCGCACACTTCTAGGAGAAGGGGAAGAAAAAATGAATATGCTGCTATCTTCTACTATCGAGGCCTCACAGATACACTATGTAGGTTTACGTGATATTGATGCGACAGAGCAAAGTCGTATTGACTCAGGAAACATCTATGCACCACAAGCACTGGATGTGGCAGATTTAGTACAAACGCTACAGCAAAAGGATATTACTAATTTGTACCTTCATTTTGACTTTGACTGTTTAGAACCGGCAGACTATAACAAAACGTATTATAGAGTGCCTGATGGTGTGACAATGTCTGAATCCGAAAATTGCATCCGTAAACTGCAGCAACATTTTAATATTGTAGGCAGTAGCGTGCTAGAATCTATCACGACAAACACTTCAGAACTGGCACCCATTACAGGAATCTTAAATTTATTAATGCGATGATTAAAATTTTAAAGTTTACAGCCGTATTGCTCACTGTTTTAGTACTTACCGCCTGTGAGGAAGCGATAAACAAAGCCGAAGAAAAACCAAAAAGCGAGGTTTTGGTTCTAGGAACCATTCACAGTGGACATCTTACAGATTCTGTGTATAATACTGCCTATCTAGATAAGCTCATTAGGAAAATCAAACCCGATTATATTTTGGCCGAAATTCCGCCAGATCGTTTTGAGGCTGCTATGGCGGGCTTTAAAAAAGACGATAGCATTTCTGAACCTAGAGTGTTGCGCTTTCCTGAATATGTGGATGTTGTTTTTCCGCTCACTAAGGAAATGGATTTTGAAATTATACCTACCGCCGGGTGGACAAGGCCTATGGCAGACGAGCGCAGTGCAAAGCTGCGAGCAATACGTCAAGACACCTCGCGTACTGCAGACTGGAAAGCGTATCTGGAAGGGAATAAACGTGCTGATTCTTTATATGCTGCGACTGGAAAGGTTAATAACCCCTATTTTATACATACCCATACTTATGATAGTATACAAGACATTGCTTTACAGCCTTATAACACTCTTTTTAACGTAGAGCTAGGTCTAGGTGGCTGGGAGAATATAAATATTGCCCATTACTGGAATATAGAAAAAGCCCTTGAGAAGCACCGCTACAAAGGCAAACGCTTTTTGATCATCTATGGCGCTGGGCACAAAGGCTGGTTTTTGCGAGAATTGAGAAAACGAGATGATATTGAACTTTTAGCAATGAAACCATTTTTAGATGCGATTCAATGAGGCGGTTGTAATTGGCAAATTTCTGAAGCGTAAACACTTAAGACAATGGTATGATTGATTCAGGTTTTTTTAATAAATCTACCGATTAGTTTTAAATATTTATTTTAAAAAAAGCGGTGCAAACTAAAAAGACATCCTATAAACATCTGTAAAAGATAATTTTACAACTTACCTTTATCTTAAATAAGATGAAAAATTAAAATTAATGACTAAAACTATCCTTTTTATCATTTTGATTATAGCAACGATTGCTACATTCACGCTGTATTATGTCACTCAGAATAACTGGATCATCTTACTTCACATATTCGTGATGATTTTATGGTATATAGGCTACAAACGCAGTGCAGGGAGTATAAAGAATAAGTAAATCTTTTATTTAGAATGGTTGTAGAACTATAAATCAATAGAAATAAAAAATTCTAATATCCACGATGGAAGTTTCTAGTTTTTGAATAAGTATCTTGATGAAGTAACATTTAGAGAGAAATCTCAGTGTATAAAGTTACTCACATCTCGCTTTCGCGAAAGCGTAACACTCCTATAAAATAAACCTACAATCACCTGCGCTATTACCACACTCAGCACAGTAACTTACTGAGCAGCCCCTCAGAATGCCAAAGGTAAATGCAGGTTTTCACGTGCAAAATAGTTACTTTTAAAATCCAAGATCTCAAACACCCAAATCAACTATTTTGAAAATTAAAAAATACTGGAAGCATAGTATCGCCCTTCTCTTTTTAGTACCTCTAGTGCTTGTAGGAGTGGCTGTAATCTATGTAAAGACCAACCAGTCTGACATTATAAAAGCAGAAATATCCAAACTAAATAACGAGCACAAAGGGCTTGTGCGCATAGGTGGTAGCGAGTTGTCACTTTTTAAAAACTTCCCTTATATCTCAGTTAAGGTACAGAATGTGCAAGTTTTTGAAAACAAAGAAGATAATGCGCCACTGCTTATGGATGTAGCAGATCTTTACATAGGTTTTGACTTCTGGGATATTATCAATCAGAACTATGATATACAATCCCTCATTCTAGAAGAAGGTGTCTTTAATATTGTTATCCATAGAGATAACACTACAAACATCCAGAACTCTCTCGCCAGTACATCAGAAACGGCCACGGCTTCTACCAATGTGCATTTAAAGAGAATAAGACTCAAAAACCTAGACATACACACCCTAGACGAAGCCACAGCGACCGATGTGGAAAAATTTATTTACACCGGCAAAGGCGGTTTTAGCTTAAAAGACAGCATCATTGCAGGCCATATTGATACCGACTTTTTACTGAACGTTATTAAAGCAGGAGATACTACCTTTATCAATAAAAAGCACTTTGAGGTGCACACCGATGTAGTGTTTAATGAGCATACGGGCATCCTTGATATATTGCCGTCAGGCATTGTGATGGAGAATGGAGATTTTGAGTTAGAAGGCAGCATAGACACAAAAAATGATGTAGATCTAGACCTTGCTATTAAGGGCACAAAACCAAATTTTGATATGCTTATCGCCTTTGCCCCTGCAGATATTATCCCTGTACTCGAAAAATATAAAAATGCCGGTGAGATTTATTTTAATGCCACTATCAAGGGACCTTCTAATGAAGGAAACAGACCTGCTATTAATGCGAAATTTGGTGCAGGAAAAGCATTTTTAGAAAATACAGAAAGAGCCAGAAAGATTGATAATATGGGCTTTAATGGCTACTTCACCAATGGAGATGCTAGAGATGCGAGCACGATGGAGTTTTCGCTCACAAATATGACCGCTTCTCTAGAAAAAGGTGTTTTTGAGGGTTCAATTCTTGTGAAAAACTTTGATTCTCCTGAGGTTAATATGCAAGTAAATTCAAAATTCAACATTGATTTTATAACAGATTTTTTTGAGCTAGAGCAAGTACAAGAGACGGCTGGAGAGGTATCCCTGTCGATGAACTTCCACGATATTATCGATATAGACGCCCCAGAAAAAGCATTACAACAACTCAATAAAGCCTACTTTGCAGAGCTTACAGTAAAAGACCTGCGTCTGGTTACAGAGGAGCTTCCCGCGCCCCTACACGACTTGAATGTGCACCTAGTGATGAACGGTAAAGAGGCAACACTCAAGCAGTTTGATGTACTCATAGGTGACACAGATCTATCTATAAACGGCTTTCTGTCTGATCTACCTGCCATTGTGCACCATAGCGATACGCCAGTGACCGCACATCTGGACATCACTTCAAAATACCTCGATATTGCCCAGCTCTCTCGGTTTAAAAAAACAGATACGATAACCTCTGGCATTGATGAGCAAATTAAAGATTTGAGCCTAGGTCTTTCTTTTACCGCTTCTGCAAAAGATGTGCTCGAAGCAACCTATCTCCCTAAAGGAGAATTCTTCATAGATAGCTTGAACGCAGACCTCAAGCATTATCCTCATAAATTACACGATTTCCATACGGATATATTGATTGGCGATAAGGACTTAGAAATTGTAGACTTTACAGGTTTTATAGATGATAGTGATTTACACCTTGACGGGTTTATACACGAATATGCCTTCTGGATGCAACCCGAGCTTAACGGAGATGTAGATCTAGACATCAACCTCAACTCAAAAAAATTAAGACTGGAAGATCTCTTCTCTTACAAGGGAGAAAACTACGTGCCTAAAGAGTATCAACACGAAGCCTTTGATAATCTTGCCTTACACTTCAAATCAAGTATGTACTATAAAGATGCTGCGCTATACTCCATAGATCTAGCGCTTGACAAGCTGGACGCAAAAATGAAACTACACCCACTGCGCCTGGATACATTTCAAGGAAACATACACTACGAAGATGATCACATCGTAATCAAAGACTTTACAGGAGGCATAGGAACTACAGATTTTTCCTTTGACTTAAACTACTATTTAGGTAAGGATGAAGAGATCAAAAAAAGAGATAATTACTTGAAGGTGGAAGCCACCTACATTGACTTTGACGCTCTTTTTAACTTTGACTTAAGTGCACCGCAACCCGCAGAGGTAGCTACCTCAACAACCGAAGATGTGGATGTACACGCCACTGCTTTTAATATCTATGAGCTACCGTTTACAGATATGAAATTTGACGTGGCTGTAGATCATTTTATCTATCACAAAATAGACCTCAAGAACATCAAAGCAGACTTAAGAACGACACCTACCCACTATATCTATGTAGACACCCTGCGTATGGATGCCGCAGGAGGAAATATACGTCTTAGTGGTTACTTTAACGGCAGCGATCCTAAGCATATCTATATGCAACCCGATCTAGTGATGAACAATGTAGACTTGGATAAATTACTCTTTAAGTTTGAAAATTTTGGCCAAGATCACCTCGTCTCAGAAAATTTACAAGGAAAACTCACCTCTAGAATTAAAGGCAAAATAAGAGTGTATCCAGATATGGTGCCAGACCTAGACCAGTCTACCCTAGAAATGGATGTCCAAGTACTCAATGGCCGATTAAAAAATTACGATCCTATGCTCGCCCTCTCAGACTATATGGGTGATAAAAACTTGCGCAATATCCGTTTTGACACCCTGCAGAATAACTTAAAAATCGTCAAAGGAAAAATAAATATTCCCGCAATGCAAATAGAATCTACGCTAGGGCATATTGAAGTATCTGGTACACACGACAGCGAGCAAAATATTGATTACTTCGTACGCATCCCTTGGAAAACGGTACGTAGCTCTAGCTGGTCAAAATTATTTGGCAGTAAAGATAATACTGAAATTAGTGAAGATCAAGAAGACGAAATCTTAGAAGTAGATCCCTCTAAAAACATCAAGTATCTCAATGTAAAAGTGAAAGGGAACCTAGATAACTATAAGGTTTCTCTGGGTAAAAAAAAGGATGAACAGAAAAACTAGTCGACTCTTTTAAAATCATTAATATGCTGTCTAAAATTATTTTATAGATGACTCTTGAGAATCTAGCAGAAATTAAATTTAGATTTGACTGTAAAATTAATTGTTACGGAGAGTTTGTAACAGCACTAACAGAATCCTTTGCAAAAGGTCAACAGTCAAGAAAATAAAATATTTTTAATGCCTGCGCAGGGCACTGAAATCTGTCAAACAGATAATAATAGCATTCTCCAAAGGATTGAATAATCTTACTTCTAATAGCTAGAAATAGCTTTCTTAGATTAGTGCTAGTCTAAGATTAAATAATAAGAAATAAAATTTGAAAAAAAATACCATTCTTGACAGTGGAGAGGTTATTCTGATTAAACGATTTTAATAAAGTTGTTATACATAAACATCTGAAAATAGCGCTTTTGTTAAGTGCTCTTATAAAGATGGATTTTTAAAGGCCATCTAATCTCAAAGCTACATAGAGGTAACATAATAAATTTTAAAAATCCTGCTATTTTCACCCTATCCATTGGCAATTGTTGATGCAGATTTTAAACTTTTTTTTATTCATAAAAAGTATGCTTTTTCCTGAACGTGAAAATAGGCTTACACTGATAAGCAATTGAAAAGTAAAATATAAATTACATAAAAGTATCCCGCCATTGAGTACATGGCTCTTTTAATTAACAAAGATATTCTTTCAAAGAAACTTAATGTAGGTTTCCTACAGGATCTCTCCGTAGTAACAAAATAATTGACTACGCAGGTAATGTGCTATTAACATAATAAAGAACGATTTATATGGATTAACAAAGATTTAATCCAAATCCTATTTTCGCGAAAGCGTAATTATCTATCTTTATATAGCACTTTAAAAACAAGTATATGAAACTTACAGACGATCAAATCAACAATAGACTAGAAGATTTTCCAGACTGGGAGTATGACGATAACGCGATACACACTACCATTGAGTTTGAAAACTTCCGAGAGGTATTTGCAACCATGACGCGTATTGCCTTTGAGTGTGAGAAAATGGACCACCACCCTACCTGGACAAACACGTATAATGAGCTAGAAATCTCTCTTAATACCCATGATGCAGATGGTGTGACAGAAAAAGATTTTGACCTTGCAGCTGCTATAGATGATATTTTAGGCGCTTAAAGGAGTATAAATTTTAAAGAAATCAACCGATTTCATATTTTTACCGCGGTCAATACTAGTTGTATTGATCGCGTTTTTAATTATACTATTATTAAAAGGAGATTTTTGCTTACGCGAAAATGTCTATTACTTTATATACATGGGAAGAGCATTTGAGTTTAGAAAAGCACGTAAAATGAAGCGCTGGAGCGCAATGTCTAAAGCGTTTACGCGCATAGGAAAGGATATTGTAATGGCCGTTAAAGAGGGTGGCCCAGATCCAGACTCAAACTCGAGACTACGTGCAGTAATACAAAATGCTAAGGCGGTAAACATGCCTAAGGATAACGTAGAACGTGCTATTAAAAGAGCATCAGATAAGAGCCAAGGCGATTATAAGGAAGTAATATTTGAAGGATATGCACAACACGGAATTGCTATTCTAGTTGAAACCGCGACAGATAATAATACACGTACGGTAGCAAATGTGAGAGCTGCTTTTAATAAATGTGATGGAAGTCTAGGTACCTCTGGATCTGTAGTATTTATGTTTGATCATACTTGTACCTTCCGTGTGAATGCAGAGGGACAAGATGTAGAGGAAATAGAACTTGAGTTTATAGATTTTGGCGCCGAAGAAGTTTTTGAAGACGAAGATGGGATACATATCTATGCTCCTTTTGAAAGCTATGGAGCCATACAAAGCGCTCTGGAAGAGAAAGGAATTGAAATCTTGGAATCTGGTTTTGACCGCATACCACAGGTAACAAAGCAGGTAACACCAGAGCAAGAAGAAGATGTAAACAAGCTTATTGATAAGCTTGATGAAGATGATGATGTACAGAATGTGTATTCTACTATGCAAGCAAATGCAGAGGAAGAAGAATAAAAAATAGAAACGCATAAAAAAACCCTCAAGATTAATCTTGAGGGTTTTTTATGAAAAAGAGTGACTATTATTCTTGGTAAAAATACAAAGATGAAGCCCCTTCTAACTGATTGTTTACTACTGGTGCAAGGTCTCCGCCTGCTTGTACATTTGTAAATGCTAGTACTCTACCGTTTCCATTTGCTCTTTCTGCAATGTAAATAATATCATTTAATCCATCATATTCTGCTGCTACAGGATTACCTAAAAAGGTAGCTGCTCCAGCCACACGTACTTGGTTACCCGCCACTGGAAGAGTTCCTCCATTTGCTACTGCCGCAAATTTTGCTTCAAAATTTGATATTACGTGAAAACCACCGTCGTTATCTGATGCTGCATCTCCTACGTCTGTAAGGATTAATGTTCCATTAGCTAGTGCGATACCGTGAGTTCTTACAATTCCTTCTATTGTAATTCTTTTAGTAGGTGTAATTGCAGCATCTGTTGTATTTGATGCTGTAAAGTTTGTAAATACTGCCACGTCAGATGTTTTATCTACTACGGCATACAGTGTATTACCAGCAAACTCAATTCCCCACACAGCAAAGTCAGTGGTTACTGTATTTCTTAACGTAAAGTTACCGTTAGTTCTCTGAAAGATAAAAATTCTTCCATCTGCTGTTGCAGGATCTCCATCTACGTCTGCATTATCTGCAACTACATAAAAATCTCCATTTACTGCAAGATCACGTGGGCTTACTAGTACTGCATTACTGCTCACTGTTGCTGTAAGGTCAATACCTGAAGTAGATAAAAGAACGTTACCATAAGCATTTAACTGTAATCCAGATCTAGATGCTTGTGTCACCTCATCATTAGATGCATCATAATAAATACCTTCTGCATTAGTAGAAGCTGTACCAAAACTAGAGGTTGTAATATTTGATGTGTTACGTACGTCATACACGGTTACGTTACCATCTGTATTGCTTGATGCATATAGCTCTGCACGAGAGTTTGCAGTTACAACTCCAGATCCTCCCTCATCATCAGATGAACAGCTAGCAGTAATAAGTACCGCTCCTAATAGTAATCCACAAATTTTTATTGCCTTCATAAAAGTAATTTTTAAAATTAATTTGATTATTGTTATCCATATCTACGTATTAAAAAGAGGTGTGGATTTTCTAAAAGTTAGAGATTAACACAGTTTAACGATTTTCTCCATTCATTGGGTATTATTTAACTTGCAACACTATACGCTAGTAATGAATTTATAAAAGTTGACAGGCACATCTTATTTATGCACCTCACTAGCAATATCTAAGTCATTATTAAAGGAAAATAAGAAAATAAATTTATAGTTAAAATTATGTTAATTACTTGACAGCCTGTTTCACTAATTAAAATTTGCAATTAAGTTTGCTTTGCACAATGAGCGCGCATTTGTGAGCTTGTTTGCCTATTCTAAATGAAAAATAATTTCATATTCGGGCTTAGTATGAACAGAGAGTCTAGTAAACGATTCTTCCATCGCATTGGAAACTTTCTGCTACAGCCTTCTTATAGCACTAACATCGCGACCCAGCGACTAGAAGAATGTGCATTCTCACCATTTACCGTGTTTATTTTTCGCATCTGAGTGTAGAAAATTAACCTTTTCTTAAAGGGAATACCTTCCCTAATTCTGTATCTTTTATACCTTACACCCTTAAAATTAATTAATGAAGACCAAGTATATTGATCTCATCGAGCAGACTTACTATTTCCCTCAAGAGGAATTTAATCTTAATAAAAACCACTTAGAGTTTCATGGCATAGACCTTATGAAGCTTGTAGAGCAGTACGGTGCACCACTTAAGTTTACCTATTTACCTAAAATCTCAGATAACATACAGCGAGCAAAGAAATGGTTTGCAGATGCTATAGAGGCAAACGGCTATGAAGGAAACTACAACTATTGTTACTGTACAAAAAGCTCACACTTTAAACATGTACTTAATGAGGCGCTGTCTAACAATATCCACATAGAAACCTCTTCTGCATTTGATATAGATATTGTAGAAAGCTTAAAAGCTGCTGGAAAGATAACAGATGACACGTACGTGATAAGCAATGGTTTTAAACGTGAGCAATATGTAGAAAATATAGCGCGTCTCATTAATAATGGGCACAAAAACGCCATCCCCGTCATAGATAACTTTGAGGAAATCGATTTACTAAGTAACCAGATAAATGGGAAGTTTAAAGTAGGGATACGTATCGCATCTGAGGAGGAGCCAAAGTTTGAATTCTACACCTCACGATTAGGTATAGGTTATAAAAATATTATTCCCTTTTACAATAACCAGATTAAAAATAATGAAAAAGTTGAGCTTAAAATGCTACACTTCTTTATAAACACGGGTATACGAGATACAGCATACTACTGGAATGAACTCATGAAGTGTATTAAGGTATACATTAACCTTAAGAAAATATGTCCATCATTAGATAGTTTAAACATAGGTGGAGGATTCCCTATAAAAAACTCACTTGCCTTTGAGTATGATTATGCATACATGATTAATGAGATTATCTTACAGATTAAGCAAGCGTGTGATGATGCAGAGGTAAAAGTGCCTAACATCTTTACTGAATTTGGCAGCTTTACCGTAGGAGAAAGCGGTGGAGCCATTTACGAAGTGTTGTATCAAAAGCAACAGAACGATCGTGAAAAGTGGAACATGATAAACTCTTCATTTATTACTACATTACCAGATACGTGGGCAATAAATAAACGTTTTATTATGCTGGCGGTAAATCGCTGGAATGAGGAATATGAGCGTGTTTTACTAGGCGGCCTTACCTGTGATAGTGATGACTATTACAATAGTGAGCAGCACATGAACGCTATCTATATGCCAAAGTATAAAAAAGACAAACCTCTTTACATAGGTTTCTTTAATACGGGAGCATATCAAGAATCTATAGGAGGCTTTGGTGGATTACAACACTGCCTCGTGCCTTCACCTAAGCATATTCTCATTAATCGAAATGAGGATGGAGAAATTACCACAGAGATTTTTGCAGAGCAGCAAACTAGTGATCAATTATTAGGTATCTTAGGGTATTAAATACGCTTTCGCGAATGCAAAACAATAAAAATTCAGTAAGTCAATATTATAAACAGTAACATCCCGAGAAAAACATTCTCTACTTTACATTTAACATCTAGCATCACAATGAAAACGTACGCAGGCATACCACAAGAATATGCAGGAGCTGAAAAAGCTAAAATTGTTTTACTTCCAGTTCCTTATGATGGAACTAGTACTTGGGGCAAAGGAGCCGACAAGGGACCTGAAGCATTTTTACATGCTTCTGAAAATATGGAGCTTTACGACATAGAAACAGAAAGCGAAGTTTACAAACAAGGGATACACCTTGCAGATCCTATTACAGAAAACTCGTCACCAGAAGCAATGGTTGAGGCTGTACACAAGATTGTAAAGAAAAACATTAAACGCAATAAGTTTGTTACCATGTTTGGTGGAGAACATTCTGTATCTATAGGAGCCATACGCGCTTTTAATGAGACATTTGATAATCTTACGGTACTTCAAATAGATGCACATGCAGATTTACGTGAATCTTATGAAGGATCTACTTGTAATCATGCTTGTGCTGTGTATGAAGCAAACCAAACTACAAATCTTGTACAAGTAGGAATACGTAGTATGGATGCCATAGAAAAAACAGTGATGAATGAAGATAATGTCTTCTTTGCTCACGAAATGGCAACAGATGACTACTGGATGGATAATGCCATTGAGGCAATGACAGAAAATGTCTACATTACTTTTGACCTTGATGCCTTTGACCCGTCAGTGCTATCTGCTACGGGAACTCCAGAACCAGGAGGTTTATTCTGGTATGAAACTATGGATTTCTTACGCCGAGTATTTGCAGAGAAAAATGTAGTAGGTTTTGATATTGTAGAGCTTTGCCCTAATGAAAACAGCAAACCTTCTGAGTTTGCGGCTGCAAAATTATACTACAAAATGCTAAGCTATAAATTTGAACAGCAAGATGCAGAAGAGGAATACGAAGTAAGCGGATTACAAGAAAAAAGTAAAAAAGTTAATCAAGAAGAAGACGATTATAATGACTAATAAAGGAGCAATATCACAATTTATTGAGAAGTACTACTTACACTTTAACTCCGCCGCTCTTGTAGATGCCGCAAAGGGGTATGAAGCACAACTAGAAAAGGGATCTAAGATGCTAGTTTCTCTTGCTGGAGCAATGAGTACTGCAGAGATAGGGAAAATTTTTGCAGAGATGATACGCCAGAAAAAAGTACATATCATTTCTTGTACAGGCGCAAACCTTGAAGAGGATATCATGAATCTTGTGGCCCACAGTCACTACAAGCGTGTGCCTAACTATAGAGATCTTACTCCTCAAGATGAGTGGGATTTACTAGAAAAAGGACTTAACCGTGTTACAGATACGTGTATTCCTGAAGAAGAAGCTTTTCGTCGTATTCAAGAGCATATTGTAAAAATATGGCAAGATGCAGAGGCTGCTGGTGAACGTTATTTACCACATGAGTACATGTATAAGCTATTGCTTTCTGGAGTATTAGAGCAGTACTACGAGATAGATATTAAGGATAGCTGGATGTATGCAGCTGCAGAGGCAAACTTACCTATTATATGCCCAGGATGGGAAGATAGTACTATGGGTAACATCTTTGCAAGCTACGTGATGAAAGGTGAACTCAAAGCTACGACTATGAAGTCTGGAATTGAGTATATGACATTCCTTGCAGACTGGTACACAGCAAATTCAGAAAAAGGAATTGGTTTCTTCCAGATAGGTGGAGGAATTGCAGGAGATTTCCCTATTTGCGTCGTGCCTATGCTTTATCAAGATATGGAACGTACAGAAACTCCTTTCTGGAGCTATTTCTGCCAGATAAGTGACTCAACTACAAGTTATGGATCTTACTCTGGAGCTGTTCCAAATGAAAAAATCACTTGGGGAAAACTAGATATGGATACTCCTAAGTTTATTATTGAGAGTGATGCTACCATCGTGGCACCATTAATTTTTGCATATTTACTAGATATGTAAATAGGGAATAACAACCTTTTTTTTTAAAATAGTATAATGAAAAAACAGAGTAACCTAAGACGCGTCATTGTAGACTATGCAAAGCTCAATGATGATATATTAAATTTACTGGTAGCAAAATATCCAGATGGATATGAGTCTCATAACATCATTTCCTTTAAAAATGCTCAAGGCGAGATGGTAGACTGTGTAGAAGTAACTACAGAAGATACTTTATACCTTGTTAAGGTAAGCAAGCGACTTGTAGTTGCTATGGAAGATTTTGACCAAGATGAGTATGATGACGATGATGATACAGATGATGATGACTTAGACCTAGATATCGAAGACGAAGAGGCAGAAGAAAGAGAGGATTAAAATAATTGCAATTATTTTTAAAAAAAAGCAATTATTTTGTAACATTCCTATCACTTGCTACGTATAAGATGTAGGGTAAAATCCTAGATTGGAAAATCTAATTGATAGTGGTCGCACACGCGGCAATTTTAAATTAACAACAATTTTTAATTTACACTATTATGAAAACAGTTTTTATTGCCCTTTTTACAGTTGTTACACTTGCTTTTAATTTACAAACTGATACTGTAAATGCTACTTTTACAGGATACTCAGAAGGCACATTTTATTTTGAAGACGAAGATGAACTTACACATACTTTTGACGCAATGAGTGATGCTGTTGCAGAGCAATTTGATCTTACTACAGCGGTGCACCAAGGTAAAATGTTCAAGGTAACATACACTACAGTATCAGAACTTAATGAAGATAATGAAGAGTACGATGTACTTTCTATTACTGCACTTGAGTTAATTAAATAAGCTGAATAACTTAAATACTATAGGGCAGTCGGTATATACCTTCTGCCCTATTTTTATGTGTGTTAATTACGCTTTCGCGAAAGCATAATATTAAATATAACCATTAATATTCTTAATAGTTTAAGCATCTCACTATGAATCTTAAAGACGGTGTAAAGTCATCAGATAATAAAGTATCCTCAGAAGCGATGACGCTTAGTCTGTTTGTAAAAGACACCACAAAATCACTTACAGATCGTCTAGAATCTTACGAAGACATTATTAACCTAGAAGTAGGTGATACAGGTCTTACGAGGGCAAAATCTCTTGAACGAGAGTTTGACATCAGGCAGCTCTATATCAAATATGAAGGTGATAACCCTACGGGAACTCAGAAAGATAGAATTGCTTTTGCACAGGTTTATGATGCGCTACGTAGAGATTTTAACACCATGTCACTCGCTACTTGTGGTAACTATGGAGTCGCAGTTGCACTTGCAGCAAAGTTAGGCGGCATTGCTTGTAACATTTACATCCCAGAGTCCTACCATACAGATCGTATCATAGAGATGGAACGCCTAGGTGCTACCATTTTAAGACTGCAAGGTAGTTATGAGGATGTTGTGACTGCGAGTAGTAAACTTGCTCTAGAACACGGTTGGTATGATGCAAACCCTGGAGGGGCAAACACGCCATTACAAATCTCTGCATACTCACAAATTGCTATCGAGATTGTAGATGAGCTAGGTGATGCGCCACTGTATTGTGCAGCACCAGTATCTAATGGGACATTATTTGCTGGGATTTATAGAGGTTTTGTGAGTCTATATAAAAGAGGTAAAACCTCGCGCATTCCTAAGATGATTGCGGCTTCCTCTACAGGAAAGAATCCTATAATACAATCCCATAACGAAGGACTAGACCACTGTCGTGATCTTGATCCAGATAAAATAAAAGAGACTAAATATAATGAGCCACTTATAAACTGGCATAGTTTTGACGGAGAAGAGGCTTTATATGCCATCCAGCAATCTGATGGAAAAGCATATAACATTAGTGATAAGAAGATGAGAGAAATGACCACACTCCTACTTAAAAAAGAAGGAATGCGCATTCTTCCAGCATCTACTGCCGGACTCATTGCATTATTAGAGCTTGACAAAAAAGAAAACCTAGCGCCAGATCGCTTTGTAGCAGTTCTTACTGCCAAAAATTAATACCTACCAGCAATCGCTGGATGTAATCAAATATACCCCTGTGTCACACAGGAACTACTTATGAAAAAATCAATAGATGGTAACGCACTTGTATATTGTCAAGGCGCTTTTAATACTGCAAACGGAAAAACAGCTCATGGATTAGTACGTTTTACAGAACGATACAATGTGGTGGGAGTTATAGACAGTACGTATGCTGGCAAAGATGCTGGCGAAGTGCTAGATGGTAAACCTAACGGAATCAAAATTTTTAAAAATATTGAGACTGCTATCACAACTTTAAAAGAGGAAAAACTAGTACCTAAATCACTAGTTATTGGCCTTGCACCAGATGGTGGGCGTCTTCCTAAGGAAGCAAGAGCAACTATTGCAACAGCTATAAAACAAGGTTGGAATGTAGATAGTGGCTTACATGATTTTCTTACTAATGATGAGCATCTTGTAGCGCTTAGTAAAGAGCACAATATCCAAATACGTGATGTACGTAAAACTCCGGATCGCGATACGCTACATTTTTTCTCTGGAGACATAGAGAAAGTAAATTGTCTTAAGATTGCCGTTTTAGGTACAGATAGTGCCATTGGTAAGCGCACGACCTCATGGTTAATCGTGCACGGCTTGCGCAATAGCGGAAAAAAGGCGGAGATGATCGGTACAGGGCAAACAGCATGGATGCAAGGAGCAAAATACAGCATGGTAATGGATAGCTGTATTAACGACTTTGTGTCTGGAGAGATAGAGCATGCAGTAGTAAGCGCTTATAACAATGAGCACCCAGATGTAATTGTGATAGAAGGTCAAGGAAGTCTTATGAATCCGGCATATCCTGGAGGTTTTGAAATCCTTGCCGCTGGAAGACCAGATTATGTAATCTTACAGCACGCTCCTACACGTCTAGAATATGATGGTTTTCCTGGTTATAAACTACACTCATTACAAGAGCAAATTAATGCTATCGAGGTAATCTCTGGTAAAAAGGTTATAGCCATAACTGTAAATCACGAGAATATGACTCCAGAACAAATAGCACCAGCCTGTAAAGCCATTACAGAAGAAACAGGTCTTCCTGCTTTTGATGTTCTTGCACATGGCGCAGAAGGCTTAATAAAGGTTCTTGAACAACACATTAAATAATCCATGAAAATTACAAACGTTAGTTACGAGCGTCTAGAACTTACACTCACAGCACCCTATACGATTGCTTATGAGACCGTGTCGCAGGCAACTAATTTTATTCTCAAAATAGAAACAGATAGTAACATCATAGGCTTAGGTTGTGCTGCTCCAGATCTTGAGGTTACTAAGGAAACAGGTGATGATGTGGCTAGAGCGCTAGACCTTGTTATTATTCCATATCTTAAAGGTAAAAATGCGCTCAACTATGCGCGCATTCTTGATGAGTTAAAACCGCTGCTCAGTGTTATCTCCTCTGCACTGGCTATGGTAGACATGGCATTGCTAGATATTGCTTCAAAAAAGATGGAGGTACCGCTTTATCAATTTCTGGGTGGCTACCGTGATAGTATTGCAACGAGTATTACCATAGGGATTTTAAATATTGAGGAAACTTTAGAACAAGCTCAAGAATATGTAGATCAAGGATTTACAATCATTAAGCTCAAAGGAGGATTATCGCTAGAAGAAGATGTAGAAAAAATACATCGCTTACGCGAAAATCATCCACACCTCACCCTGCGCTTTGATGGCAACCAAGGCTACACCGTAGCAAAGGCTGTACAATTTGTTAAACAAACTAGAGCGGCACGCATAGAAATACTAGAACAACCAACCCTAGTTGCCGATGAAGAAAAACTAGGAGAAGTAACGAGAAAAGTTCACATCCCAGTAATGGCAGACGAGAGTTTAAAGTCACTTAAAGATGCTTTTAGACTTGCTCAAAACAGCCGTATGAATATGGTAAATATCAAGATTCAAAAAGTAGGAGGTATTATGGAGGCCATGCACATCAACTCTGTAGCGAGAGCTGCAGGACTAGAAGCTATGATAGGCTGTATAGATGAGTGCAGACTTGGCATTTCCTCAGGATTGCACTTTGCGCTTTCTCGTCCTAATACCGTATATGCAGATCTAGATGGACATCTAGATTTTGAAAATGATCCTTTTAAAGGATTATTTAGCCTAGAGAAAGGAATCTTAAAACCTAATGGAAAAGCTGGTTTAGGATTGAGTGATTTTTAGGGGGCAAATCTAACTGTAAAAATAAGCGTCTATTGTGATTCATACATATCACTGTAGACGTTTTGTTATATTGAGGTTCACAGATAAGCAGCAACTTATTAATCACTTAAACAGTGATAGTGTTGATTATTCGGATTGTCTCTTAATTGCTGTTTATAATTTGGCTACTATTATTCTTCAACAACTTCAATTAATCCAGAATTTTCAAATATAAACCCAAAATCCACATTACTTTCAATACTATTAATTTCATCAATTATTTTAAGTAGTAAAATTTTTGTGTCGTCAATTTTTTTTGAATCATCAACGTTGATACTTATCCATTTTCTTTCTGCAGCTGAAGGATAATTATTATCACCATTAAAATTTAGCAAGTGATTACGCAATACCGAGTTAAGACTATCTATTGGATAGTCTAGATCATTATTTACAGTAATACTATCTGTATTAATATAAACTACTTCTTTCATTTTATAATGAAATATATCACCGCAAGATTGTAGAGGTTGTATTTTGAAGATTTTACTATTAGTTTCTAGCTTAAAAAGCGCATAATTTTTTTCGCAATCAATCTCTTCTAAAATTTTAGTTATTTCCCTAAAGTTCGCTAATGTGTCGATATCATACTCAATAAATCCATTCGCCAGATTTCTAATTGTAAGAAAATTTTGTTGTTCTTTCTTTAATGGGATTTTGCTGTTATTATTACCGCAACTAGTTGTAAAATACATTAAAACAGAAACAACAATTACACTTCTAAATTCTTTAAAAATTTTCATCATAAAACCTAAGATTCCATAAACCCCACCACATCATGACAGCTTCGGCTATCATTCCTGCGCCGTATTGTGGTGACCAGCCGTCTAGAATGGTGCTGACTAACCTTCCTCCTGCCAGACCACCCATAAATAGTACATTTACTATGGTTGCAGATCTCCAGTGATTTTTATTAATAATACCATATATCCAGTAACCTCCAAAGGCAATGTAAATTCCCATAATCGCTCTAAAGATATTCTTGAGCTCTAAGTCTTGTACTTCGAAGCCAAAAATGTAAGGCAGTATAACACTGGGATGCGCTCCATAAACAAATGACATGGCTATCACAATACATGCAGATAGCACTAGTTGTAAATTTTTAGGGAGCTTAGACATTATCGATCAAACAAGACGTTTTGCAATACGATCTTTTGCAAGTTGTAAGATGGTATGAAACTGATCTTCAATATTAGTTTCTGTATTGTCTATCTCAATAGCATCGGCTGCTTTTACAAGTGGAGAATCTTCACGAGTAGTATCTATATGATCTCGCTCTACTACATTAGAGAGTACAGCCTCATAACTCACTGTATCACCTCGTTCTATTAATTCTTTGTAACGGCGTTTTGCGCGCTCTTCTGCGCTGGCATTCATAAAGATTTTAAGCTCAGCTTTAGGAAATACTACGGTACCTATATCACGACCATCCATCACGATTCCTTTTTCTTCTCCCATGCGCTGCTGTTGCTCTACGAGTTTAGCACGCACTTCTGAGATAGTAGCTATAGGGCTCACAAAGGAAGAAACCTCTAGGGTTCTTATGTACTTCTCTACACTCTTCCCGTTGAGACAAACCTCTGCTTTTCCAGAAGCGGTTTCTCTTGTAAATGAAATCTCGATATCGTCAAGTCGCTTTACTAATGATTCTTTGTCAAAAAAACCATCGGCAATGAGGCTATTTTCCATGGCATATAAAGTTACTGCGCGATACATCGCACCCGTATCTACATAAATGTATTCTAGCCAGTCTGCAAGTTGTTTTGCTACTGTACTTTTTCCTGTGGATGAATATCCGTCTATGGCAATGGTAATTTTCAAGGGTATGTGTTTTACACAAAAATAGGAAAACGTATGGTAGTGCTTACTAAATAGATTTAAAGATTATACTTACTCATAGCGATGAGTAGACTAGCTTCTATAATTGCAAGAAGGCAGCCCCATGACTCCCTAGCCCCGATTGTAATGAAAATCCCGCAGTGTAGCGATAGCGCAACGAGGAATTGTAATGAAAAGCGGGAAACGACCTTAAAAACACACCTAAGATGAGCTGCTCCTAAAATTGAAAAGAATTATTGTAAATCGATACCTATCCCAAAGAAACTGCTAGCCGCAGCACTATTATAACGTGCATAAGCATAGTTGAAACGCATCTTGTTAATCTTGATCCCAAAGCCTGCACTGATACCCGCAAAACTGCGCTGATTAATTATACGAAGCTCTTCACTCCTGCGGAAGTTGTAGCCTAGTCGTACGTTAAAACCACCTTCGGGAAACAACTCTACGCCCACAATAGCATGACGGATCACATTATCTAGAATACCTATTTTTTCTGGAGTGGTATTCCCATCAAGATCTGTGGTACCTCTTGCTTCATTCTCAAAGGCAATATTCCACAGTTGTAAGTTTTCTAGTGTCACGTGCCAGCGTATAGGGACGTTAGGTAAAATTTGTGAAATACCAGCATCTATCTCTAGCGGGAGCTTCTCAAAAGTATCTACATAGGGTGTAAACTGCGTTCCTATATTACGTATGACTAATGCAGCATTGAGGTCCCAATCTTCATAATTATAAGTAAGCCCAAGATCTATAGCACCTCCAGTAGAAGAAAATTCGGCTAGTGTAGAGGTAATTAATTTTACATTTGCTCCTACGTGAAAATCTGTATAGGGAATATTAATCGCATATCCTAGGGAGAGTGATGCTTCACTACCGCCAAAATCTCCCGTAGCATTCCCATTCTCATCTCTACCATCAAAGGTTCCATAATTTACATAGGTGATTCCCGCATGCAAGACCTGCGTGCGTCTATCCCATAAATAGGCGTAAGATGCCGTTCCATAATTGATGTCTGCTAGGTAATTTACATAGTTTACAGAAAGCTGATTATCCATTCTGTAATTAATATTGGCTGGGTTATAGAGCGCAGAGTCTGGGTCATAGTCGTAGTTTGTAATGATTTTTCCTCCTAAAGCAGCTTGCCTAGGTGATGACATCAAGTTGAGAAACTGATAGGTAGCACGTCCTCCTAACTGGCTATATGCCGTAAGTGAACACGTAAATAACAATACAAAGAGACTCTTTTTCATTAATCAGTACTACATCTTGATACTTAACGATTGCAATGATAGTATATTTTGAGAGGGATGGGAAATAATAAGAACTATAGGGTAAAGAAAAAGGGAAACTCGTGATGAGTTTCCCTTTTATGATTATTACGCTTTCGGAAAAAAGTGATAACCTAACCTCAAGCTAGTGTTTTAGCATTCTTTACTTTTTGCTTAGTAAGTGCTAGTTCAAGCACCTCGCTCATGTCACTTACGTAGTGGAACGTTAAGCCTTTTAAGTAATCTTGCTTGATTTCTTCTATATCGCGACGGTTTTGCTCACATAAGAGTATTTCCTTAATTCTAGCACGTTTGGCAGCAAGAATCTTTTCTTTGATACCGCCTACAGGTAGTACCTTTCCTCTTAATGTAATCTCACCCGTCATCGCTAGGTTTTTCTTCACTTTACGTTGTGTAAATAATGAAACTATAGACGTAAGCATGGTGATACCTGCACTAGGACCATCTTTTGGAGTTGCTCCTTCTGGTACGTGAATGTGCACATTGTATTTTTCAAATATAGTAGGCTCTAGTCCTAAGATTTCTGCATTTGCTTTGATGTACTCCATCGCTATGGTAGCACTTTCCTTCATCACTTTACCTAAGTTTCCTGTGATAGATAGTGTTCCCTTTCCTTTTGATAAAGCAGATTCTATAAATAGGATATCTCCTCCTACTCGTGTCCACGCAAGCCCTGTAACTACTCCGGCAACTTCGTTATTTTCATATTTGTTGCGTTCCATCTTTGGAGAGCCTAGTATCTCGATTACATCTTCATTAGATATTTTGACATTATACTCCTCTTCCATTGCGAGGTTTTTTGCCCCGTAACGCACCATTTTTGCAACTTGTTTTTCAAGACCACGTACTCCAGATTCTCTTGTATATCCTTCTACAATTTTCTCTAGTTGTGGCTTAGCTATTTTAAGTTGGTCATCTGTCATACCATGCTCTTTAAGCTGCTTAGGTAGTAAGTGACGCTTTGCAATCTCTGTCTTCTCTTCTATCGTGTATCCAGTAACGTTTATAATCTCCATACGATCAAGCAGCGCTGGCTGTATGGTATTTAAACTATTTGAAGTGGCAATAAACATCACTTTAGAAAGGTCGTAACCCATCTCAAGGAAGTTATCATGAAACTCACTATTCTGCTCTGGATCTAGTACTTCAAGTAATGCAGAAGACGGGTCTCCCTGACTTCCTGTGCTCAGTTTATCTATCTCATCAAGTACAAAAACTGGGTTACTAGTTCCTGCCTTGCGCAAGCTCTGGATAATACGCCCAGGCATTGCTCCTATGTATGTTTTTCTATGTCCTCGTATTTCAGATTCGTCACGCATTCCACCAAGGCTCACTCGCACGTACTCGCGCCCTAACGCCTCTGCTACAGATTTTCCTAGCGATGTTTTACCCACTCCTGGAGGTCCATATAAACATAAAATAGGCGACTTCATGTCGTTACGTAATTTTAGTACCGCTAGGTATTCTATAATACGCTTCTTCACATCATCAAGACCGTAATGATCACGGTCTAAAATTTTCATGGCACGTTTTAAATCAAATTTATCTTTAGAAAACTCATTCCAAGGAAGATCTAAAAATAAATCAAGGTAATTGCGCTGTATGCTATACTCCGCTACCTGAGGGTTCATGCGTTGCATTTTAGAAAGTTCCTTATTAAAGTGCTTTTCTACTTTTGCATCCCATTTTTTCTTTTTTGCACGATCGCGCATTTCTTCTAGATCATCCTCAGAGCTTGCACCACCCAGTTCTTCCTGGATAGTCTTCATCTGCTGGTGTAAGAAATACTCACGTTGTTGCTGGCTCATATCATGCTGAACCTTGTTTTGGATATCATTTTTGAGCTCCAACTTTTGGCGCTCCATATCCATGAACTTAAGCGTTTCTAGTGCTCGCTTATGCAGGTCATCAACATTAAGTAACTCTTGTTTCTCTGCAACAGAGAGGTTCATATTTGAACTCACAAAGTTGATTAAGAAAGAGTCGCTCTGGATATTCTTGATTGCAAAGGAAGCCTCAGAAGGAATATTTGGAGAGTCTTGAATAATCTTAAGTGATAGTTCTTTTATAGAATCTATGACTGCTTTAAACTCTTTGTCCTCTACTGCTGGGCGCACTTCCTTATACTCCTTGATAGTCGCCTTCATGTAAGGCTCTACTTGGGTAACTTGATCTATCTCAAAGCGTTTTTTACCTTGTATAATTACGGTAACGTTACCATCAGGCATTTTGAGCACACGTAAAATACGTGCAACTACTCCTACTTTATGTATATCATCTGCCGTAGGGTTTTCTACCGTTTCATCTATTTGAGCAACTACGCCCACTACTTTACCTCCTTTATTTGCCTCATCAATAAGCTTTATAGACGTATCTCTTCCTGCCGAAATAGGAATAACTACTCCAGGGAAAAGCACCGTATTACGTAAAGGTAAAATAGGCAAGCTCTCTGGAAGCTCCTCGTTATTAATTGCCTCCTCATCTTCTGGAGTCATTAACGGGATTAATTCTGCATCTCCATCTATCTCTTGCAGTGACAATCTGTCTAATGTTGTAAATTTTGGTTTTGCCATATATAATGTGTGCCACAATGTCGTGTACTGCTACGCGCCTTGTGGATGTATAACTATTAGTATTCTCTTTACATCTAGTGAGTTTAGCCTATTATAAGATAATGGATACCCTCACTGTGGGCTTTAATTCAATTGTTGTGCCAAGGGAGTATTTTGCTTTCGCGAAAATTTGAAGAACCAACACAAATACGCGTTCTTTATCTATGAAGTAAATACCTCCTTATAATCAACAGATTCAAAATAATGTTGTCAAATTTTCACGAAAGTGTAACAAACAAATAAAACACGCATCTTTACTATAGAATGAACCAACAGTGAATGTAAGTAACCATCAAATAACCGAATTAATAACACTGTGCCAGCAAGGTAATCAGGGTGCTCAAATGGAGGTGTATAACCGCTACTATAAAGCGATGTACAATACTTCGCTACGCATTGTGAAACATGAAGCAGCCGCAGAAGATGTTATGCAAGAGTCGTTCTTGAGCGCTTTTACAAAGCTAGATGGTTATAAGGGTGAAGCATCTTTTGGGAGTTGGTTAAAACGTATTGTGGTAAATAACAGCCTCAATGCTTATAATAAAGGAAAGAAACTAGATGAAACACCGCTAGAGGATCATTTATACAAAATAGAAGATGATACAGAAGGTGTGAGTGAGGCAGACCTCACTAGTGTAAGAGCACAAGAAGTAATAAAAGCTATGAGTATGCTTAAAGATAATTATAGACAATCACTGTCTTTACATCTTATAGAAGGCTACGACTACGAGGAAATGAGTGAGATAATGAATGTAAGCTATGCAAACTGCAGAACGATGGTGTCAAGAGCAAAAGACAGCTTACGCAAACTATTAAATAACAATGAAAAAGGAACCTATAGATCAAGTATTTAAACGTCTAGAAGGACGTCTCGATACAGCTGCACCTAGTGCAGATCACAAAGCTAATTTTCTAGCAAAATTACAGGCGCAAGCTACTCCAGAAGTAGCTACAAAAGAAACAAAAACCATACAGTGGATGCGACCACTGTTTATTGCAGCAAGTGTGATACTCCTTGCGGGATTAATGCTCACACAGTTTAATAATACGCCAAGTGCTAAAGAACTTGCAGATGTTTCTCCAGAGATGGAAAACACACAAGATTTCTTTACTAAAACGATAGAACGTGAGCTCTTTGAGATTAAAGAGAATATGAATCCAGAGAATCAAGCCATGGTAATGGATGCCATCAAACAACTTGAAATCTTAGAAAAGAATTATGACAGTTTAAAGAAAGACCTTTCTGAAAGTGGAGAAGATAAGCGTGTGATCTACGCAATGATAGACAACTTCCAGCATAGAATTGACCTCCTACAGCATGTAGTAGAACAAATGGATGCCATCAAAGAATTAAATGCTATTGAAAAAGCCGTAACGCTCTAGTTACCTAAATAATAATCTTATGAAAAAGAAAATAACGAAACTCTTACTTATAGCACTCATCATCCCTTCTATGGTGATGGCTGCAAGTGTGGATCCACAAGGAAAATACACGAAGGAAAAGAGAATCAAAAAGGAATATACTGTAAATCCAGATGTAAAACTGGTGATTGACAATAGCTACGGAAATGTCAATATGGTGAGCTGGAATGAAAACAGAATCGTCATTGAAGTTCTTGTAAAAACTAATGGTAACGACGAGGAGCGTGTAAAAGAAAAACTAGACGAAATAGATGTCAATTTTGAAGGGTCAAGTAGCTATGTGAGCGCAAAAACAAACTTCGAAAAAAGCAGCAGTAGATCGTGGTGGAACAGTTGGAAAAATAGCAATGTAAACATGGAGATTAATTATACCATTAAACTTCCAGTAACCAGCATGGTAGATGTAAGCAATGATTATGGGGGTATTAATATAGACCGCTTAGAAGGAAATGCAACAATAAATTGTGACTATGGGAAAATCACGGTAGGCGAACTACTAGCAGAAAATAATTACCTCAACTTTGACTACACTAAAAACAGCACCATAGGTTACATGAAAAGCGGGCGCATTAATGCAGATTACTCAAGCTTTTTCTTAGAAAGAGGCGGAGACATTGAGCTTAATGCAGATTATAGTAAGTCTGAATTTGGGAGTATTAAAAACCTCAATTACAATTGTGACTATGGCTCTGTAATAACTGATGAATCTAAGAATGTTGTAGGTCGTGGAGATTACATCACCGCAAAAATAGGCACCGTACACGGAGATCTCAAGATCAATGCAGATTATGGAAGTATACGTATACAAGAACTGGCCGGCGATGCTGGGAACGTATCGATACAAAGTGATTATACTGGGGTGAAAATAGGGTATAGCCCACAATACAACTTTACGTTTGCTATCAAACTTGAGTATGCAGGCTTGAGCGGTAAAGAGGATCTTACTTTTAATATAGAGCGCATAGAATCTTCAGACAAATACTACGAAGGATATAGAGGAAACTCTAATACTAATAATCACGTAAACATCAACTCAGAATACGGCGGTGTCACCTTATTTAAAAACTAACAATCAATCATCAAAATTGACAATCATGAAAAAATTAATCACACTCAGTATCATTCTTTTAGCTAGCACACAGATACACGCTCAATGGTGGGGTAATAGTATCAAAGGTAATGGACAGCTAGAAACCGAAACACGCAAGGTAGGAGAATATGATGAGATTAGTATTGCTGGCTTCTTTAACGTAACACTAGTAGCCGGAGAGGAAGGAGAAGTCACCTTACAAGGAGAAAGCAACCTATTGGATTATGTTGAAACAGAAGTAAATGGCGATAGACTCACTATTAAAGTTCAAAACAAGCAAAATCTAAAGACGAGCTACGGAAAGAATATTAAAATTAAAATTCCTTTTAGAGATTTAGATCGGGTATCATTATCTGGATCTGGTGAGATTATAAGTACTGATGTGATCAAAGCAAATAACTTTGAAGTATCAGTTTCTGGCTCTGGAGATGTTGTTCTTTTTGTGGAGGCAAACCGCACCGAAAGTCGTGTAACAGGATCTGGAGATCTCATCCTTAAAGGTTATACAAAAGACCACACTGTTAAGGTTACTGGCTCTGGAGATATAGAAGCTAGAAACTTTAAAGCAGAAACGGTAGATGCTCAAGTTACAGGTTCTGGTGACATACATGTAGCTTGCGAAAAAAACTTAAGAGCTCGTGTCACAGGTTCTGGAGACATAGAATATGTGGGAAATCCTAGAAAGCAAGACACTAAAGTTTCTGGCTCTGGAGATATCACTAGAGGATAAAAAAGTAAACTATTTGTATAGCAAAAAATAAGCCCTCGAGAGAGGGCTTATTTTTTTATTGTAACCAAAATGACCATGGATTACTTACTCCTTTTTAAGGATTTTTGAGGAACCCGCAAAACGTTCTATCGATATTTTAGGCTCACCATATAAGTGAAGCGCTGCTTTATCATTGAGATCTACAATTACCTCCTTGGCGGCATTAACAATGGTAGTACTGCTACCAATTCCTATTACAGTAATTACATCTGCATCAAAGGCTCTAGCTTTGCACTCTGCACTATCATTAACTGAGAGTGTTACGGTTTGTGCATTTCCTTTTAATTCTAGATCTGTTCTTCCTGATGCAGTGAGTGTATATTTTTTTGTATTAATATCTGCTTTCGCGAAAGCGTTATCGGTAACATTCATTGTCAAGTCATCTCCCGTATAATCCATCTCAATTTTTGAATTTCCGTTTGCTGTAATAGTAGCTTGCCTTGCTTTTACCGCTCCTTGAAACTCACTATCGCCTAAAAAGCTTCCTCTAAAGAAATCTGTTTTAAGCGGAGATTGTGCCTTTACTTTACTCTTAGCATCTAGGCTAACAGAATTAAGGGTTACAAAACGAACCGTAATATTAAGACGTTTTGCACTTCTGATATCTTTTCTAGCAGACACGAGTAATACACTATCGCGCACATCAAAACTTATAAGCTCCATCAGGTTGTCATCCATCTCAAGTTCATATCCCTCTTGCGTATCTGTAATAAGAGTTACTTCTAATCCATCTGTCACTTTTATATCTGTAAATGGTCTTAGCATCTCAGACATATCTTTAACATTTCTACTCCCTTTGACCTTCTCTCTTTGAGCGGTTGCAGCAGTAGTCACAAACATAAGTACAGCAATAGCTATACTTTTCATATATATATTTTTCATAGAAATAAATGTACAATAAATGAGCCATCCTTTTACAAAGGGCATAAAAAAAGCATCCTATTTGGGATGCTTTTAGCAATTTATTATGTTTTTGTTCTAATATGTGATATTTATTGTTCCAGAGGTAGTAATTACCTCATCATTGTCACTATTTAAGAACGTTCCAGAAAATGTACCAACAATCGTTGTCCCATCATTTGCAGTAATATTATTTACAAAAGGAGTAGTAGCTTCTACAGATGTTGTGTGTACATCACCACCTATTGTAAGCAGTGTATTTTGCATCACGTTTGCTCCTGTTTGTTGCAACACGATATCAAATGTAAATGTATCTCCTGTATCGATATCTGTTGCAACTACGCTTAGTAAAGATCCGCTTATGGAAACAGTAGCTGTATTAAAATTTGTAAATACATCTCCTATGGTTACTTGCACCGGTCCATCCTGCTCTGGTGGAGAGCAATCTCCTAGATCAAGTACAATAGCATTAAGACTACCATCTGCATCACCACAAGCAGCTATTTGCATCTGTAAAGCCATCGAGTAATCTGCACATGCAGCAGTATATGCATCTTCATCCAGAGGATCTACAGCATTAAATATTTCTTGCGCTTCTGCTGTAGTAACTTCTGCCGCAGCACAATCTCCACCACAATTCAAAGCGTCTATTGTGGCTTGTATACTCCCGTTTGCATCTCCACAAGCAGCGATTTGCACAACTAGCGCATTGCTATACGCTAGACATAGCTGTTCTTCATTCTCACTAGTCGCATTGTTAAAAGCTCCCAAAGCTGCATTTACAGCAGTTTCCGCTTGAAAACAAGGATCTGGCGTTGAGCAGTCTCCTAGGCTTGTAAGAGTAGCTTGTAATATTCCAGATGCATCACCACAAAGTTGTATTGTTGCTTGTAATGCTATGGAATAAGTCTCACATACTTGGGTATAACTTGCTTCTGTCGCTCCAGAGAATGCAGCTTGCGCGGCAGTCAATGTTTCAAATGCTATCTGGCAAGTTTCACTATCTGGATCTGGCTCACTTGGGTCAGATCCATCACCTGTAACGCTGAAGGTACCTTCTAGTGGTTCATTATCACAAGAGACCACTGTCACTGCGACCGTCATTATAAATAAGAATAAAATATGTAGTTTTTTCATTGTAATAGCTATTTTTTAATCTTGATCACAAACATAATCAATTTATGGGACTGTTTTGTAGTGAAACTAAGACTCCTTGCGAGCCTTTAACAGCTTGTTCTGCTCTTGCATAAGCTGCTCAATATTTGCAAGTAACTCAATATTTTTTGGAGTTTTTTCTTCTTTGTTTTTAGGATCTTCTGCCTTATCCTTAAACCTATTTATACCTTTGATAACAACAAAAATGGTGACTGCAATCACGAGAAAGTCTATAGACACCTCTATAAGTTCTCCATAACCTATTGCTATTTCCTTTTCTTCACCATCGGCTGCGCGTAAGAGATATCTTCTATCTGCAAGATGAATTCCATCAGTAAGTAATGATAACGGTGGCATCACCACCTTTTTCACAATAGTATTTACTACATTATTAAATGCAGTACCTATGATTATACCTACTGCCATATCGATCATATTACCTTTGATCGCAAAATTTTTGAATTCTTGTATAAATCCAGCCATATCTCCTTCTTATATGCCGTAGCATCTTAATTATTAACTAGTTCATTTTAGTAAAGTATTCTCAAGGTAGACTACTTAGCGTTTATGATGTTACGCTTTCGCGAAAGCGTATCTTATGTAATCACCGTTCTGTCTTTAGGCACTCGAAGTAATAATAAAACACCCGCTGCAAAAAATAGAATTAAAAACACAATCGAGTAGCGCATACTACCTGTAAGTTCTTCAATAAAACCGTACAAAAACATACCGATGATAATTCCTATTTTTTCGGCTACGTCATAAAAACTAAAGTATGAGGTGGTATCTTCTGTATCAGGTAAAAACTTAGCATACGTTGATCTCGATAAGGACTGAATTCCTCCCATTACTAATCCTACACAAGCTGCAGTGATATAAAACTGACTAGGTGTGTAGACAAAATATGCCCATGCACAGATAAAAATCCATACAATATTAATGATGATTAGCGATTTAATATTCCCTATCCTCGCCGATAGTTTTGAGGTTAAATAAGCACCAGCAACTGCCACCAATTGTATTAATAGAATACTACCTATGAGTCCTGTAGTGCGCTCGCTGTCGCTTCCCCATTCTAGTTCTTGCTCTCCAAAGTATGCAGCTGCAAGCATTACCGTCTGCACTGCCATACTATATACAAAGAAAGCTATAAGATATTTTTTAAGTCGCAGCTGCGATTGCATAGATCTCCAGATAGCTCTTAACTCATTAAAACCATTTAAGAGCACAGCTCCAGTAAGTGTACCGTCTGCCTTATTACCCTTAGGAAGGTATTTATAGGTGTACTGGCTAAAACCTATCCACCATACTCCAGTGAGAACAAATGAGAGCCTCGTAGGAAAACCTTCATCCTCAAAACCAAAAATCTCATACCCAAGAATCATAAATAGACACCAGCCTAGTAATATGACACTCCCTATATACCCCCAAGAATAACCTTTTGCGCTTATGGCGTCGTGCTGCTCTGGAAAAGCAATATCTGGCAGGTAGGAGTTGTAAAACACAAGACTTCCCCAAAATCCTATAAGTCCTAGTGCATATAAAAAGAGACTTAAGTAAATATGCTCTAGACTAAACCAGTAAAGCCCTATCGTAGCTAGCGCTCCCATGTAGCAGAAAAATTTAAGGAAGTTCTTTTTATTACCGAGATAATCTGCCACTCCAGATAGAATAGGAGAAATAATGGCAACGACTAAAAAAGCCACAGCAGTAGTGTAAAATATAAGCGGACTGCGACGTAACATCATCCCAAAAACTTCAATCTCTTCTATGCCGGCTCTTCTAAAAAGAGCTCCATAAAACAATGGAAATATTGCAGATGCTATTACAAGACTGTAGGTAGAGTTTGCCCAATCATAAAACGCCCATGCATTTAATAATTTCTTGTCACCTTTTTGTAGTTCATTATTCATGGCACTAAAATAGAAAAGCTGTGCGATTGCACAGCCTTTCTTACTATATATTTCTCGTAAAGTACTATTTAAATGTAGTTACACCAAATTTTGCAGCTTCTGCTCTCGCCATTGGCGCTTTAGCAGTAAGATTTGCAATACGACTATCTGAAGATGGGTGCGTACTCATAATCTGTGGTGGTGCTTCACCTCCACTAGCGGCTTTCATACGTCTCCATAAATTTGCAGCCTCGTCTGGATTGTATCCAGCTATTGCAGCAATTACGATTCCTATCTCGTCTGCTTGTGTCTCATGGCTACGAGAGAAAGGAAGCATTCCTCCTACTTGCGTGCCTACTCCATAGAGTTGCATGATTTGCTGCTGTCTTGCTTGATCTTGACCACCTACGGCAATAGAAGTGGCTACACCACCATATTGTTGTAATTGTGCTGCACTCATACGTTGTGCACCGTGATCTGCAAGTGCGTGTGCAAGTTCATGTCCCATTACCATTGCTAGTCCAGTTTCGGATTGTGTAATAGGTAAAATACCAGTATACACTACAATCTTTCCTCCTGGCATACACCAAGCGTTTACTGCTTCATCTTTTACCAAATTATACTCCCAGCGATAATCTTTTAAATATCCAGGTTCTCCTAAAGCTGTAAGGTAACGCTCTGCCGCTACAGCAATTTTCTCACCCACACGCTTTACCATATTTGCCTCTGCAGTACCAGTAATCACATTATTTTCTGATAGAAAAGCATCATACTGTTGGAATGCCATCGGAAATAACTGATCGTTACTTACAAAGTTAAGCGTCTTCTTACCCGTAAAAGGGCTCGTCTTACAAGCACATACCAAAAGCACGGTCATGATAAGCACAAATGTATTTTTAAGTTTCATGATATTAATTTTATAACGAAATATAAAAGTACGCAAATGTTAAATACCGCTTAGATGTAGCTCCGTGAAATCTTTGTTAATGATTAAAGCACATGTTACTGGGTCAAACTGCACATCTTCCATACTTACTAGTTGATTGTCCAGCTCTATTTCCTTTATTTCAAACGGAAGGCCTATTAAATGAATTCTAAAGGTATCATAGGAAGTAATAAAATCACCACGCTTATGTTGTTGTATAATCCAGTCTTTCTCACGCCCTACCATTTTAAAAGTACGGTAGCTGTAACGCTCTTTTTTATAATCATACCCATCTTGAGCATCTTCATATAATTTTGAAGCATTCTTACCTAATCCATAATAAACTTCTAGCTCTACTTGCTCTATCTCAAGCTCTCCTACATATTGCTGTAATGGATATTTAGGGAGGATGGTGCCTTCTTTTACAAATAATGGCATCTCATCAATATCTGCATCTACCCATTGCTCTTTACCTCCTTGTATCATTTGCTTAGTCCAATAGTTGTACCACTGTCCTCTAGGTACATACATGCGACGTCCCTTTGCATTTGGTTCAAGTACAGGACATACAAGTATATGATGTCCAAAGATAAACTCATCTGTACGATAATGTGTTTGTGCATCATCTTGATCAAAATAAACCAGCGGCTTCAATAATGGTGTACCCTTCTGGATATACTCATAAAACATTGTATATAAGTAAGGTAATAATCTGTAACGCAAGTTGATAAACTTACGAGCAATGTCTGTCACACTTTCATCAAAAGTCCATGGTTCTTGATCTCCATGATGTCCAGAAGAGTGTGTACGACAAAAAGGATGAAATACTCCCAGTTGTATCCATCTTGCATACAATTCACCTGTAGGTTGCTCTGCAAATCCTCCTATGTCTGTACCTGTAAAACTCATTCCTGAGATACACATACGTTGTACTTGGATGTTTGCTACCCAAAGATGCTCCCAGCTAGCCACGTTATCACCCGTCCATGAACTTGTATAACGCTGTGCTCCAGAATATGCAGACCTTGTGATTACAAAAGGACGTTTAGGATAAGCAAATTTCTTCACACCCTCATAGGTTGCGCGCGCCATTTGAGTTCCATAAATATTGTGTGCTTTCAAATGGCTACAAGGGTTTCCATCATAATTATGACGCACATCTGGAGGAAATGTTTTTCCTGGAACCTCCATAACTGCAGGTTCATTCATGTCATTCCATACTCCTTTTACACCTACATCTTGTATAAGCTCCTTAAAGAGACCTGCCCACCAGTCACGTACTTTAGGGTTTGTATAATCTGGAAAATTACATTCTCCAGGCCACACCTTTCCTTTCATAGCTGGTCCATCTGCTCGTTTACAGAAATAATCATTTTCTACTCCTTCATTATAGACCCAATAATCTTTATCTATTTTAATCCCTGGATCTATGATAACGATGGTTTTAAAACCATCATCTGCTAGTTCCTTCACCATTCTTTTTGGGTCTGGAAAGTGATCTTTATTCCATGTAAAACATCTCCAGCCATCCATATAATCGATGTCTAGATAGATACCGTCACATGGGATTTTAAGCTCGCGGAACTTACTTGCAATCTCTTTTACATTACTTTCTGGAAAATAACTCCACTTACACTGGTGATAACCTAGTGCCCATAATGGTGGAAGTTCTGGAACGCCAGTAAGATTTGTATAACTAGCCACTACCTCAGACATATCTGGACCATAGATGAAGTAATAATTCATCTCGCCTCCTTGTGCCCAGAAGCTCGTTACACCTATTCGTTCTTGAGCAAAGTCAAAATACGTTTTAAAGGTATTGTCAAAAAATATACCGTAAGACTTTTTTTGGTGTAATCCTATGTAGAAAGGAACTGCTTTATATATTGGATCTTGATCCTTTGCAAATGCATATTGATCTGTTGCCCAGTTATGCACACGCTTCCCTCGTAAGTTAGAATGCATAGGCTTGTCACCTAAACCATAATAAGACTCAGCGTGCTGTGCCTTCTTACTCATCTTCACAATATTACCTCCATACTGGAAGCTCTCCTCGTAGTGAAAACCAAGTTCGTCCTCATTAATGAGATTACCCTTAGTATCATAGATACTAGTCTGTAAACTTTCTTTCTCTATACGTATATGAAGCTTTGCGGTATTTACATGATAATATTTTTCATCATCTGTAAGTTCCAGATGGTTATAGCCACGCGGGGCATCCTCATCTATCGCATAAGAAAAATCTGGCTCAAAAACGCCACCTGTTGCAAAGCGAAAACGTATGACACTATCTCGCATTACCGTGAGTTCTAAAATCACTTCATTTGAGGTGGTAAAATATAGGATATCTGTCTCTTGTTTGACATCTACCACATGTTTAGGAAATTGATTTCCTTTTTGTTCTAATTCTGTGTTTACAATCATAATAATTGATTAATTATCTCTAAATAAACACTATCCAGTGTAAAAAAGAAGTTAATTCGTATTAAGTTATTAACGCTATCGTTTTCGTTAGCTCAAAAAATCACACAAATGCCTTTCTTTGCATTTTGTAGCGGATTATTAGGGCATATTTCCAAGTCTTACCTCCCGCTTTCCATTGCAATTCCTCATCGTGACTTCGTCTACTCTTGCGGGATTTCCATTACAATCGGGGCTATAGAGCCATGCAAGTGTATATTTGCTCTATCTATATGTTCTTTATGACATCACACTAAAACGTAGCTTCTATACTATTTTTTTAATTCAAAGATTACTCCCGCTAGAGGGCCTATACTTATAACTGCCGAATGGTCTTTACCATTCCAAGATGTTTTAGCAATTTTTAGTTTTTTATTTATATAATCTCCAGTACCTCCGTACTTAACTGCGTCACTACTATATATTTCGCGCAAGCTTCCTTTAAAAGGTACACCTATGCGATACGCTAGCTGAGGAACAGGTGTCATATTAAATATACAAACTACTACTGTATTAGGATCTTTCCCTCTCCTAATGTAGCTTAGTATGGCATTTTTATTATCATCATGAGCTACCCACTCAAAGCCTTCTGGCTCAAACTGCTTTTCATACAAAGCTGGGGTACTTGTGTACAAACCATTGATATCTATAAATGCACTGAGCATTTCTTTATGAACATCATATTCTAACACGTACCAATCAAGTTGTTCTTGAAAATTCCACTCTGTTCCTTGTCCAAACTCACTTCCCATAAATAGAAGTTTACTACCTGGATGCGTATACATATACGTGTATAACAGACGGAGATTTGCAAAGCGCTGCCACTCATCTCCAGGCATTCTACCTATGATAGATTTCTTTCCATAGACTACCTCATCATGAGAGAGTGGTAGCATAAAATTTTCTGTAAATCCATACGTCATTGAGAAGCTTATCTCATTGTGATGGTGATTTCTATATAAAGTATCTCTCTTAAAGTAAGCAAGGGTATCATGCATCCATCCCATCATCCACTTTTGCCCAAATCCTAGTCCGCCTGCAAATACAGGTTTACTCACCAGAGGAAAATTTGTAGACTCCTCTGCAATTGATTGCACATCTGGAAAACTACCATACACTTCCTTATTGAGTTCTTTTAAAAAAGAAATCACTGCTAGGTTTTCTCTTCCTCCGTGTTCATTAGGCTCCCACTCACCATCCTCTCTACTATAATCGAGATATAACATAGATGCCACTGCATCTACTCGCAATCCATCCACATGGTATTGCTCAAGCCAGAATATGGCGTTACTAATTAAAAAACTCCTTACCTCATTACGTTCATAATTAAAGATAAGGGACTTCCAGTCTGGATGCCATCCTTTTTTTCTGTCTGGATGTTCATAACAAGCTGTTCCATCAAAGTTGCCAAGTCCGTGAGCATCTTCTGGAAAATGTGAAGGTACCCAATCTAAGATTACACCTATGCCGTTTTGATGTAGTGCGTCTACTAGTGTCATTAACTCTTCTGGATATCCAAAGCGTGATGTAGGCGCGAAGTATCCAGTTACTTGATAACCCCAACTTGGATCATACGGATGCTCCATTACAGGCATAAACTCTACATGTGTAAAGTTTAATTTCTTTACATAAGCAACGAGTTCTGTTGCTAGTTCTGTATAACTTAAGCTTCGGTTACCATCATCTACTTTTCTTTTCCAGCTGGCCAGATGTACTTCATACACAGAGCAAGGAGCATTGAGATTATTATGCTTATGCCTCTTTTTCATCCAAGCGGCATCCTTCCACTTGTAGTTTGTTTTGTACACAACTGATGCTGTTTGAGGTGGATGCTCTGCCCGCCTCGCATAGGGATCTGCCTTCTCTGTGATAATCCCATTATGGTTAGAATGAATTTTATACTTATACACCTCACCATGTGTGATATTAGGTATAAAACCTTCCCAGATACCGCTTTTATCCCAACGTACATTAAGTGTGTATTCTCCGTCTTTCCAAAAATTAAAATCACCTACCACAGCGACTTGATTTGCACTAGGTGCCCAGACAGCAAAGTAAGTACCCTCAATCCCATCTAATGTCATGGGGTGACTTCCCATTTTATCATGAAGGCGATAGTGCTTTCCTGCCTTAAAAAGATCAATATCAAATGCTGTAAATAAGCTATGTGCTATTACTTTTCCCATTAAATAATGGTTCCTGATGCTATAGTTGCACCATTTTTTACAACTACAATTCCGTCACGCACTACATAAGTATCTGTCTCTACATCTTCTAGATGCTTACCTCCTGTAATACGAACATCATCTCCTATCTTTGCATTTTTATCAACAATACAATTAGTTATAAAACAACGATCTCCTATACCCACATGCGGTATACCTTTCTCCCGAGCTGCATTAATTTCTTTAAGATCTAAAAAACGGTTACTACCCATAACATAGCAATTTTCTATAACTGTCCCTTTACCTATACGAGAACGTATCCCTATCACAGAATTTGCAATGCGGCTACCATGAACGATACTACCTTCTGCAACTATAGATCTTTCTAGTGTTGTACCCGATATCTTTGTAGGTGGTAAAACACGTGGACGGGTTAAAATACTTTGCCCTTTATTAAAAAGATTAAACTTAGGAATGTCTGAGGTAAGGTCTATGTTTGCCTCAAAAAAGGAATCAATATTCCCTATATCCGTCCAGTATCCTTCATACGCATAACTTAGAACTTTATGATTCTTTATAGATTGCGGGATAATTTCTTTTCCAAAATCCATGGTGTCTGTTCCTTCTAGGAGGTTGATCAATAAGTTTTTATTAAAAATATAAATCCCCATTGATGCTAGATAATGTTTTCCTTCACTCTTCATCGCTGGTGAAACGTCAGACTCCCATTCTGGAAGCACCTCTGCATCTGGCTTTTCAATAAAAGAGTCAATCATATTATCTCCTTTTGTTTTGAGTATACCAAAAGACGTTGCATCTTTTGCATTTACGGGTAGTGAAGCGATACTAATCTCTGCTCCAGAAGCCTTGTGAGCATCCAGCATTTCATTAAAATCCATTTGATACAATTGATCGCCAGAGAGAATCATTATATAATCAGATTGATATCCTTTAAAATGATGTAAGCATTGTCTAACCGCATCTGCAGTACCTTGAAACCACCCTTTATTTTCTGGAGTTTGTTCTGCAGCAAGTATATCTACAAAGGCATCAGAAAAGTAAGAAAATTGGTAAGTGTGTTTGATGTGCTTGTTGAGTGAGGCCGAGTTAAACTGGGTTAACACAAACATTCTCTTAATATTAGAGTTTAAGCAATTTGAAATTGGGATATCTACAAGACGATATTTACCTGCAATGGGAACGGCAGGTTTAGATCTTTGTGCTGTGAGTGGATATAATCTTGAGCCTTGACCTCCTCCTAATATAATCGCTAGTACTTCCTTATTCATTGTTTATTGCTTTTAGAGTTTGGTATGATTTATTTCTTAATCGTCACTTTTTTAGGTACCATTTTTTGATATAATGTAACATAGGTCTGTGCCGCATTTTCCCAGCTATGGTCTATCTCCATCATTTGCTTTTGATTTGAGGTAAAAGCCTTTTTATCCTTGTAATAAAGGGAGGCTCTTTCTATACTATAGACAACATCCCAAGTAGAGGTTTGATCATGACAGATCCCATGACCTCCATCACCTACATCTACCACCGTATCTTTTAATCCTCCTGTGCGGCGCACTATAGGCATACAGCCGTAACGCAAGCTATATAATTGATTTAACCCACATGGCTCTACCCTACTAGGCATTAATAGAAAGTCTGCCCCTGCATATACTAGATGAGACATTCTTTCCTCATAACCTATATGTGCGTTATATCTTCCTTTATATAATTCTTTAAGTGTTTCTAGTTGATACTCTACTTCTGGAGAGCCGCTACCTAACACTATAATGTTTATGTCATGCTGGTTCAATGCAGTATAAATAATTTCTGGAAGTAGGTCTGCTCCTTTTTCCCAGACAAGTCGTCCTATAAAACCAAAAAGTGGTTTTGAGTCGTCTAGTCCAAACTCCTCGCAAAGTGCTTTTTTATTTGCTGCTCGACCTTTTTCTCTTGTTGTTGTCGTATAATTTTTAACGAGATAGCTATCTGTAGCAGGATTCCAAGTTTCGGCATCAATGCCATTTAAAATCCCTACACATTTTGAGTTCTCATCTCTAAGTAACCCTTCTAGACCATTTGCCTTTTTTTGAAGCTCTAGCATATACGTTGGTGAAACAGTATTTACTCTCCACGCACATTTTATGGCAGTAGCAAGCGGATTTATTTCTCCGTACCAGTCTAGAAGTCCTAGCCTGTTTTCGCGAAAGCGTGGTAACATCCACCCCATGTGATGTGGAAAGGCGCCCTGATATTGAGCATTATGTATGGATAATAATGTAGGTGTTTTCATCAAGCTATCAAACGTAAGGCAATGTTGCATCATAAATGGGATAAATCCCGTATGATGATCGTGACAATGTATGATATCTAGTGTACGTTTTAATGTGAGTACCCATTGTAAAACAACTCGCTGAAACGCTATAAAGCGTAGGGAATCATCCTCATAACCGTACACATTTGTTCTATCTGTGAGTGTTGCAATTCTTACCACAAATAATGGAAAACCAAGCTCATTTTTTACATCAATAACTTCGCTAAAATACGTGGTATCCCCAATAACTAAATCATGACAAAAAACAATAGTTCCCTCTGCACGCTCCACCCACGTCGTCTTATAATACGGCATTATCACCGCAGCTGTGTGACCTATGCGGTTTTGATATTTTGGCAGGGCACCTACTACATCTGCTAGACCGCCCACTTTTGCAACAGGATAACACTCGGCACTTATATGTAGAATATTCATGATTTATGGAAATTTGATACTATTCTAAATGTAGCAATCAATTAGAAGCACCATCGTTTATGAGCTATTAAATATAGGTTAAATCATAAATAATTAGGCATTAATTTGACTTATTTATTTGAAATCCTACTAATTAATTTTACAAATCCTTTATGATTACTTCATAAAAAATAGTTTTTTACGTTTTTACAAGGTTTACTGTTGGTTCTTTTTATGCCAGATCATGTCATTTTCACAAGGCTTTAACGACCACTTGTAAAGTAATGAACTAACTTTACTCAAAAAGAAAATAGGTATGAGAAAAATAATAGGAGTATTTGCTTTATTGAGCATTTTTGCTAGTTGCAAAGGATCTGCTCAAGAAAGCAAGAAAGAAAATTTTGAGATTACAAAAACAGACGCCCAGTGGAAAGCACAACTCACAGAAGCTCAATATTATATATTACGTTTAGAAGGTACAGAGAGACCACATTCTAGTGCTCTTAATACTATTAAAGAAGCAGGGACTTTTCATTGTGCAGCTTGTGATACACCGCTTTTTAAAACAGAAGATAAGTTTGATAGCGGTACTGGCTGGCCTAGTTTTGACAAAGGTATAGAAGGAAATATAGCTTATAGCTCAGACAGAAAACTAGGGTATACAAGAACAGAAGAGCACTGCGCCACCTGTGGAGGACACTTAGGCCACGTCTTTAATGATGGTCCCAAAGAGACTACCGGAAAAAGACATTGTATTAATGGAGATGCACTCGTTTTTGTACCAGAATCATAATATGAGCTATCCACTTGAAAAAACGGAGGCAGACTGGCTCAAGGAGCTAGGCCCAGAACGATATCATATATTACGAGAAAAAGGAACAGAACGCCCATTTACGGGAACCTACAATCTTCATAATGAAAAAGGCGCCTATCACTGTGGCGCTTGTAATCAAAAATTATTTGAAAGCGCATCAAAATTTGACAGTGGTTGTGGATGGCCTAGCTTTGACGAGTCTATCCCAGGAACAGTAGAATATGTGCGTGACAAAACCTTAGGAATGATTAGAACAGAAATTCTTTGTGCTAACTGCGGTTCACACCTAGGACATGTATTTGACGATGGACCCACGGCTAGTGGACAACGGTACTGTGTAAATTCCTTAAGCATCGATTTTGAGAATTAATATTCTTAATAATTACGCTTTCGCGAAAGCATAACCTCAACATTTAAACCGAAGTAAACGCTTCGGTTTTTGTGTTTTATAAATAAGTGGATATTCCGTAATTTTGCAGTCCAACAATTAGACACTAAAAAATCAAGATATGAGCAAATATGATGTAATCGTTTTAGGGAGTGGACCTGGCGGATATGTAACCGCAATTCGTGCAAGCCAGTTAGGGCTTAAAACAGCAGTTATAGAAAAAGAAAGCCTGGGTGGTGTTTGTTTAAACTGGGGTTGTATCCCTACAAAGGCCCTTCTTAAAAGTGCTCAAGTATTTGAATATTTAAATCATGCAGAAGATTACGGTCTTAAAGCAACAGGAGTAGAAAAAGACTTTACGGCAGTTGTAAAACGTAGCCGTGGTGTTGCTGAAGGAATGAGCAAAGGTGTTCAATTCTTAATGAAAAAAAATAATATAGACGTTATAAACGGCTACGGAAAGATCAAGCCTGGCAAAAAGGTAGATGTAGACGGTAAAGAATATAGTGCAGATCACATTATCATAGCAACGGGAGCACGTTCACGTGAGTTGCCTAATCTTAAACAAGATGGTGAGACGGTAATAGGTTATCGTAAAGCGATGACACTTGAGAAACAACCTGCCTCTATGATCGTTGTAGGTTCTGGTGCTATAGGCGTTGAGTTTGCTAGCTTTTATAATACCATGGGTACAGACGTTACTATTGTAGAGTACTTACCAAACGTTGTTCCTGTAGAAGATGAGGATGTATCAAAGCAATTTGAGCGTTCTATGAAAAAAGCGGGCATCAAAGTAATGACAAATGCCTCTGTAGAAAAAGTTGAAAAAACTAAGACAGGTGTAAAAGCTACAGTAAAAACCAAAAAAGGAGAAGAAATCCTTGAGGCAGATATCGTGTTAAGTGCTGTAGGCATTAAGACTAATATTGAAAACATAGGTCTAGAAGATGTAGGCATTGTGACAGACAAGGATAAAATCATTGTTAATGATTTTTATCAAACTAATATGCCAGGTTACTATGCTATAGGAGATGTAACTGCAGGGCCTGCGCTCGCTCACGTAGCGTCTGCAGAAGGGATTACTTGTGTAGAAAAGATTGCAGGTATGAACGTAGAAAAAATAGACTACAGCAATATTCCAGGGTGTACGTATGCATCTCCAGAAATTGCATCTGTAGGAATGACAGAAAAGCAAGCAAAGGAAGCTGGATACGAATTAAAAGTAGGTAAGTTTCCATTTTCTGCATCTGGAAAAGCAAGTGCCTCTGGAGCAAAAGATGGTTTTGTAAAGGTAATTTTTGATGCAAAATATGGTGAGTGGCTAGGTTGTCACATGATAGGTGCAGGAGTTACAGATATGATTGCAGAAGCTGTTTTAGGACGTAAACTTGAAACTACAGGTCATGAAGTATTAAAAACCATCCACCCACACCCTACAATGAGTGAGGCTGTAATGGAAGCAGTTGCAGATGCCTATGGCGAAGTAATTCACTTATAAAATAACTTATAGTTTTCAAACTAGTACTAGTTTTGAATCTAACCATAAAAACCTCGCATAGCGAGGTTTTTATGGTTTTAATGTACTTGTAACACGGCAAACTGCTTTAAGCACTTACTAAAAAAATAAGTATCATACATTAAATGGAGTTGCAATTAGATCACAATACCAGAATGCTGTGTCCCAGCGCTCCATATCTTTATCTTGGAAACAATTATCATCATCATTTTCATGACGATCATACGTTTTGAGTACGCGTTCCCCTATGGTAAAATGTACAGGCTCCTTAAATATAGGACCATCATAAACAAACGTGTGAAACTCTCCATGCTCTCCACAAGGATCTATTCCTGAAGGTAAATCATCTATAAAAGATTGATCTACCTCTCTGCCACAAAAAGACTTATCAAGTAGTTGTGCATTTACACAAACGGTAATTGCTTTAAAACCTAGAGATAAAAACTCCTTTAAAATGACTTCAGTATCTTTTTTCCATAGCGGGTAAACGCCAGTAATAGCAACTTTTGCAAGCTCATCATCTCTATATTTCTTAAGATCTTCTAGAAAAATATCACCAAAAAGAGCGTGTGTAAAACCCTCCTCTTTAAGGTCTAACACCGCTTGCTTCATGAGACGAGAATAATCACTCATAGATACTTGCCCAGATAACGCAATCTGTTTAAGAGGAAGTCCTATGCGCGTTGCTTGCGCTTCTAGTAATGCGATAGATAACCCATGCATGGATACTCTATGGTTTTCTTTATTTACAGTAGTAACTAATTGTGTGACATTATAAGTGTCTTCTTGCATGATCGTATAGAGCGCAAGACAAGCGTCTTTACCACTACTCCAATTTGCATACGTTTTATGCATTACCATCCATTAAAAAATTCTCAATCGCAAGATTGTAACTTTTTAAACCAAACCCTACAATAACTCCTTTTGCATATTTAGATAAGTAGGAGTGATGTCTAAAAGATTCTCTCGCAAAGGTATTTGAAATATGAACTTCTATTACAGGTGTACTTATGGCAGCAATGGCATCGCCCAGCCCTACAGAAGTATGAGAATAAGCAGCTCCATTTAATATAACCCCATCAAAGGTTTCATTTGCTTCATGTAATTTTGAAATAAGTGCTCCCTCTTCATTACTTTGAAAATAACTAAGCTCTGTAGCCTTATATTCAAACTGGAGCTTTGTAAAGTAATCTTCAAAGGATTCTGTTCCATAAATTTCTGGTTCACGTTTACCTAACATGTTGAGATTAGGACCATTTATAATGAGAATTTTCATAGAGTTGAGGTATTTTTACGCTTTCGCGAAAGCGTAAAAATACAGAAATTGAGAAGTAAAAAAAAGAACCTATAGCTGAAGGTTTTACTATTGCTAGTAGCTTAAAATTTAAATCCTACTGATAGCCGGAAGTTAGAATTAGTAAGGCGGTCATTAAAAAAACTTCCCTCGCTAGCATTGTCTACATTACCTAAACGTATCACATAATAAATAGCCAAAAAAGGAACTATTATATCATCTAAATGAACTTTTATAGCTAAACCCTCTGTAATATCACCCAGTAAACTATTAGTCAAGAACCCTTGATGAGAGTACAATGCTTCTGGTTGTATAAAGAACTTAGCTGTTAATGGAATTTCTACTAAAGTGCCAACGTGGAACCCTGCAAGACCATTTACATCTGTCCCATCAATTCCTTGTAATAAAGCAACGTTAATGCCTCCTTTTATACCCAAAGATGTCTCGCTTTGTGCATGACCCATTATGGTCCCAATCATTATAATGACTAAAAACTCCTATGCTTTTTATTATAAATTATTTTTATACGTAGTGAATATATTTGATTTCTGCTAGCACATTCATTGGCCTATTCTCAAAGAGAACCATTTTGAGAATCCTTTAATAATTGTATTTTCGCCGCTGTGAAATGGGAAACAGGTATATCGAGCTATAAAAGTTACTTACGCATAGAGCGTGGTCTTGCAGAGAACACTATTGATAATTACTCCAGAGACCTTAAAAAACTAACTCGCTATCTAGAGCAACTAGATAACCCACCAGATCCTATTACTATCTCTAAGGATGATGTTCAAGAATTTATATATACTATAGCAAAAGAGGTACAAGCGCGATCACAAGCGCGCATTATCTCTGGGCTTAAAGGTTTTTTTAATTATCTTGTTTTTGAAGATTACAGAAAAGACAATCCACTAGATCTCGTAGAGTCACCACGCCTAGGTAGAAAATTACCTGATACACTAGCCGAAGAAGATATAGATACCCTTATCGATGCTATAGATCTTGCAACTCCTCAAGGAGAACGTAACCGTGCCATACTAGAAACCTTATATTCATGCGGATTACGAGTTACAGAATTAATACGCTTAAAGCTATCTGACCTTTACTTTGAAGAAGGTTTTATAAATGTGATAGGTAAAGGAGACAAACAACGTTTTGTACCCATAAGCGAGCACACGCAAAAATACATTGATATTTACCGTCATGAGATACGAACGCATATAGCCATAAAGCCTGGGCATGTAGATATTTTATTTTTAAATAGAAGAGGACGCCAGCTCACACGCGCCATGATTTTTACCATTATAAAAGATCTAGCAATCAAGGCGGGAATTAAAAAGAATATTAGTCCGCATACCTTTCGTCACAGTTTTGCCACCCATTTATTACAAAACGGAGCAGATCTGAGAAGTATCCAGCAAATGCTAGGTCATGAGAGTATTACCACCACAGAAATATACATGCATGTAGATCGCAATGACCTAGCTCGAGAGATGGAAAAATTTCATCCTAGAAGCAACTCCTAGGCTTATTATTCATTTTTTTAAACAGAATTATACTTTACATTACTTTACAATACGTATTTCTTCCTGTCTACCAGAAACATACCTAAAACCATTTTCACCCCAGAATCCAGCTTCCTCGAGCATGATACGTATGTCTTTATTCCACTCTGGTATATTTACCGTGGTATTGAGTTCAATAGCGTATGCAGTGTTCTCATACAGTGTATAATCACCGGTACCGGGCACACCACCTTGAGAATCCCACATACCAATGGTAGGGCCAGCCGCATGACCGTATAGTCCTAATGGATGGGTATAAATAGAAGGAACAAGACCTTCTGCTCTAGCTTCCTTTAGTGAGGATAGCAATATCTCATTTCCTGTTTTTCCAGTCTTAAAATTTGATGAAAGTATATCTTGCACACGATTTCCATCTGTAAAAGCGTTACTCAAAAACACAGGTACTTCTGTCTCATTATCTTTTAATAGGTATGCGTGTTGCTGGCAGTCTGTGTTAAGACGTAAATAGGTGATTCCAAAATCACAGTGTAATAAATCGCCTTTTTGAATTACTTTACCTTCTGGTCTGTTTGAGAATGAGACAATGTGGCTTTCTAACTTCTCCTCAGACCGCTGAATATCTACTGTAGGGTGAAACCAAGTTTCTAATCCCATATCTGTAACTCTCTGGCGTAAATACCACACCACATCATCTGTAGTGGTAACACCAGGAACAATTACTTTATAACTAAAAGCGTCTTTAATGATATCATGTGTAATAGCTACTAATTGCTCAAAATAGGTCATTTCAAGTGCTGTGCGAGTTTCTAGCCACCCTACTGCAAGAGCTTGTGCAGAGACTACCTTTGACTGCTGTATAGCAGATAATTTTGATAAAAATATATCATAGTCTGTCTTTACAATTCCATCTGCAAGTCCAAAATCATCAGAATAATTAAGTCCAATTCTTGCCGGGTTACGTTCCTCTATAATCTCTAGAAGTCGCGCCCATTGATCTGGTTGCTGTTCTTTATCCCAAGCAGATAAAATATTCTTACCTACATTATACCTTGCAACTGCTAGCTTCTCGATCGTGTTTTTTTCTTTATTTCTATAAAAAACTAATATGGTTCTCCTTCTAGCATTAAGCCATGTGGAAGGGAGCATCGTTTTTATAACAGGGTCTTCATTATACTCTCTAGATATAACAATCCACATATCAATCGCTGCGCGATCCATTAAACTAGGTAGCAAATTATCAAATCTATCTGCCAGCACCTCATCTACTACATCTGCCCTATCACGCTCTGTTAAAATCTGACCGTACGCACCTACGAGTGGGAATAATAAAAGGAAAAAAAATGTTTTCATAGTTAGATGGTTAGTTCATAAATATACTAAAACAAGAAAAGAGTATTCACAGGAATACTCTTTTCTTGTTTAATAAAATAAGGTTCAAAATATTAGTCATCTCCCTTATTCTTACGTTTCTTTTTGCGTTCTTTTTTTTGCTTTTTTACTTTCTTCTCTGCCTTACCTGTTTCCTCCTCCATTATAATTTTTTCTACCTGCTCTTCAGTTAGGAAATCATCTAGAAGCGTTTTAAAATCTTTCTTTTGTTTTTCAACACTTTTCCTACGGTCGTCTAGTGGAGACTCTTCGTCAAACTGGATTTCTATAAGCTTTGCATAATGATCCTTCAAGTAGCTCTTTAACACCTCCTTTGTAAACACATCAAGACTTAAAAGCTCCTCATACATATCTGCTCTTTCTATACTGAGTACACTTGCATCAGGTTTATCATTGTAAGATGCAGCTACGCCAGGAGTAGAAGGTACTATGCTTCTACCTCTTCCACTAAAATTAGTTCCATTTTGACCTCCAAAACCTTGAGCTTCTACACTCACCAGGCACAACATCATTACTATCATTATAAAGTATCTCATCATCAAATCGTTCTATTATTGCAAATATGCATAATTATTTTGTGATAAGCTGTATTCAAAAATAATGCCTAAAACATCAGTCATTAATTATATCACGTTTTCTATACACATACTAAATGCTATTAACGCAATACGCTGCTTTTGTTTTTTGATTTAAATCTCGTGATTCTTGCGTTGCTTGTGTCCTTGCCTTCATTTGTAACAAGTAGACATCACTACCTTATCATATCATCCAGATCTTTGAGGTTGCTCCATCTGTTCTATTAATGTCAAGGTGATCAATTGCGACTCATTATGTATTGTACCTCATCGCTACTAGCACCACTTAACATCATCGCACTACTGCGCGTTTTTTGTTAGTAAAGTTTTTGATGGCTTAGCTATAACATCTTTTGCTTTAATTACAATATATTGAAATCACTGTTATTTTGAGCTGCAAGTGGGCCTGTGATAGCTAGTATGACTAGTAAAAGGATATTTTTTATAAGTCATGATTTAAAGTGTATGATAAACCTATTATTTCGATAGTTGTATATCCAGATAGCATGAGCAAGAGCCTTATAGTATTGAGTACCGTGGCTTTGTTATTTTTTGCTTTCGCGAAAGCATAACTTAATTATTTCAAGCTATTTAAATACAATTTTAACGTTTGTGGGCGTTGTATTTTTCCTGTTGCTGTGCGCTCAAAGGAGCTTAAAGAAACTGCATGTTTAGGAATCTCAAAGGGTCCAAAATCACGGATATCTGTAAGGCATTCATTTATTAAAAAAGGTGCATCTTGCTCTACAAAAAGAGTTAACTGCTCTCCTAAACGCTGGTCTGGAACACCTGCCACAAAGTAAGGAACATGAATAAAGGGAGCTATCTTAGTCTCAATTTGCTCAGGAAATAACTTTACGCCGCCGCTATTTATAACATTATCTATGCGACCTAACCAGATAAACTTTTTATATGTTAATAGCTGCACAAGATCGTTTGTAATCACAGGGTCTGTACTTACTTTAGGTGCCTTTATCACGAGACAATCTCTATGATCTGTCTCTATGGTCACTTTATCTAGAGTTTTAAAAGGAATAATTCCCTCCTTAACCTTCTTAGGATTTACACGCCTTGCAGCGATATGCGTCACCGTCTCTGTCATGCCATAGGTTTCATATACCTTTGTCTTGAGTCCTTGTAGTCTTAATGAAAGTGAAGGAGAGATTGCTCCACCACCTACTATAAGCTTAGCCAGTAAATGCAGTCTAGATAGCGAGTTATCAAGCTGGAAAGGCGTCATCGCACAAAAGTCGTACGTTTTATATACAGTATCTAGTGGATTTGCTTTAGGTTGTGCAACATCTATATGCCATCCTAAGGTCATAGCTCTTACCAGCATCATTTTTCCAGCAATATAGGTTGCTGGTAAACACAGTAATGCCGTAGTCTTTTCAAAAACTTTAAAGTGCATGGCAGTTGCTTTTGCACTATTTACCATGTGTATCTTACTTATTTTTATAGGCTTAGGGTTTCCTGTAGAACCAGATGTGTGGACAGTCACATACTTCTTAGTGTCTAACCATGCTATAATAAACTCACCTGCAGCCTCCTCATAGGGCTCTCCTTTTTTAATAAAAGCATACGCGTGTTCTCTTAAAGAAGTAAGCGTACATGAAGAACCGTTAAGTTTAAAGGTGGGGTGTAAACGCGTATATTTTTCTGCATGCTCCATCATATCTATTAAAGATACAGGTTCCTTGTAAAATTTATATTAAACAGATGTAAAAAGTAAGTATACTCTTTTTATTAATCTTGCATGGGAGGTATTACACTTCCTGTAAGCTTTTCTTTCCAGTGAGACCATTTATATTTTTTGGCAAAAATAAATATAAGAATAGGCAGTACAATAAATATAGGGACAATCTGCCCTATGGCAGATGGCTCTGATACATCACGAAAGATAGCATTAGTTTGCAACGCTCCCCAGTCTGATGTTACAAGTAATGCAATAAGCATATTATTTGCGGCATGAAAGCCCAGTGCTAGTTCCATGCCATCATCCATAAGGGTAATGATGCCTAAAAAGAAACCTAATCCTATGTATACAGAGAGGATACTGTAACCCAGTTTTTCTATTTCTGGATTCAAGGCATGCATAAGTCCAAAAATGAATGATGTGATTATAAGAGGCACCCATTTATTACCCGCAGCAACCCCTATTCCTTGCATTAAGTACCCTCTAAAAAGGAACTCCTCAAAGGAAGTCTGTAAAGGCAATAAGATCAATGTAATAGCGAGCAGTCCAAGAAAAGGCATGAGATTAAAATTCCATACTAGATCTTCTGGAGTTAAGTAAAATGCTAGCACTGTAGTTACAATAGAAAATAGCGCCCAGATACTAAAAGCAAAGAAAACTCTAGACCAGTCTATTTTTTTTCTTGCGGTAATTAATTTAGTAAACTGCTGGTTATGTATATATTTAATAACTATAATAAGCCCTAGTAATCCACCTAAGAAAGTACAAAGAGCAAGAATCAGGTAGAGATTACTTTCTCCCTCAAATAGCGGATAGAAACTCTCTTCTCCGGCCTCAGTAAAACTATCAATACCATCTGCTCTCATCCATGACCCCACCATTAATGGAATCACACCTAAAAGTTGCCAGCCTAAAATAAAAATTATTAAAAATCCTATAATATATCTCCATCCTTCATGTAAACTCTTATATGCTTGTTCTATATACATGTATTACAATTTAAAATCCCACTGTTTATTACTATTCATTCTTAAAGTACCATCTACTACTTCTAATGGTGAAGGTATATTATTTGTAAATAAGCTACCAGTACCTAATCCTTGTGGCCCTTGTATTCCTAATTTATGCGTCCATTGTGCTATGGCACTAAGACCTATATTACTCTCTAATGCAGAGGTAATCCACCATGCTATACCAAGAGAATTTGCAATATCAATCCACTCTTGACTTCCTTTAAAACCTCCTATAAAGCTAGGTTTTAAAATAATATACTGTGGCTTTATTGTTTCCAGAAGTTCTCGTTTTGACACTATATCTGTCACTCCTATAAGCTCTTCATCAAGTGCTATAGGTGTAGGTGTGTTCTCGCATAATGCCGCCATCTCGTCCCATTGCCCTGTGGCTATAGGCTGTTCGATAGAATGAATATCTAGCGTGGCTAAGTGGGATAGAATCTCTTTTGCTTTCGCGAAAGCAAAACCGCCATTTGCATCTACCCTCAAGGTGAGTTGCTCCTTACTATATTCTTTTCTTATAGAAGAAAGAATGGCCATTTCATCCTTAACATCTATAGCGCCTATTTTCATTTTTATGCAATCAAAACCCTGCGCTAGTTTTTCGGCTACTTGTGCTCTCATAAAGCCCTCATCACCCATCCATACTAAGCCATTAATAGCTATAGAAGATGCCCCTTGTGTAAAAGTAGATGGGTAAAGAACAAAAGGGTCACTAGCAGAAAGTGATAAGAACGCCATCTCGACACCTGCCTGTATACTAGGGTAGTCAAGTAATTCTTCCCATAAAGCCGTTGGACCTTTAGAAATATGAGTACATGCCCATTGTAACTTTTGCTCGTAATCTGGCACATCATCATAACTAAGTCCTCTAAGTATACCACACTCCCCTATGCCAATCTTTTCATTTTCTTGAATAATGATGTACCAAGTCTCCTTAGTGCGCAAAATGCCTCTTGAGGTACCACTAGGCATCTTAAATTCTAAAATGTGCTTTTTATAATGTGCTTCCAATATCCTTTTTTTAAGTCTAGTAAAAGTACTTAATCATAGGCAAAAAATTATCTATAGAAATACAATAGACATTTAATCTATAATCATAGGCTTTGTAAGAAATAAGCGTTTTATCCCTTATTTCTTACCTTACATCTATCTTTATATTTATGTGAAAAACTCTATTTTTATTTTAAGTCATTAAATTTCAAGTAATTAAATAAATAAATTACTTTTTAAAAAAAATACAGATACTTTTTTTTAAAAATAAAAAAGAGCTAGTTTTATGTATTAAAAGTTGTTACTATGATTACTTATCCTACAAAAGGCCATTTATTAGTATCAGAACCATCTATTCTAGGAGATACTTCTTTTACAAGATCTGTTATACTTCTTGCAGACCATAATGTCGAAGGCTCTATAGGATTTATACTTAATAAACCTCTTGACGTTCTGCTATCTGATTTAATTGAAGGGATAGAAGATTGCGAGATGCCTGTTTATAATGGCGGTCCAGTAGAGCAAGAAAATCTCTATTTCATACACACAGCTCCAGATCTTATAGAAGATAGTCAAGAAATATCTTCTGGCATTTATTGGGGTGGAAATTTTGAAAGAGCCTTGGATCTTATAATGAATAAAAAGATATGCTGTAAGAAAATTAAGTTTTTTCTAGGCTATAGCGGCTGGGAGAGTAACCAGCTTGACCGAGAGATTATTCAAAACAGCTGGATAATTCTTGAAAATGTACAACAAGATGATCTTCTCAAAGATGATCATGCTGCGCTATGGAGAGATAAACTTATAGAAATAGGAGGAGATTATGCCCTATGGTCTAATGCTCCAGAAAACCCTCAGTATAATTAACCTAAACGTACTTTTACATTAAGTTTTCTAAGCAAAGTAGTCGCAGTTGCAATTTTGTACTCCTTTTTTCTATACTTTGTTATAGGTTGTATTCCTATAATCGTGTTCGTGATAAAAAGCTCATCTGCTTTTTGCAACTCAAATGGTGAGATAGAAGCCTCTTCAAACGTATACTCATCCATCAACCCTATAATGTTAATCAATTGTTTTCTTATCACCCCTCGCAAGCAACCATCTGCCAGTGGTGGTGTTTTAATATGAGATCCTTTTACTAAAAATAGATTGCCTTGTAAAGTCTCTGCTATATTTTTCTCATTATTTACAAGAAGGCAGTTATCATATCCATTTTCTTGAGCATAAATACTCCCAGTTACGTGTACAATTTTATTAGTGGTCTTGAGTGTAGTTATTAGATCTGCATTAATATAATGATCTTTGTAAAGCTCTACTTCATAAGGCTCTTCATTGAGTACATAAAATGGATTAGGGAGCGCTTTTGCAAAAGCATAATATCCCACACCACGCTCCTCTGGTAAATAAGTCCCTCCACCAGATCTATAGACTGTGATGCGTATACGAGCCGTTTGATTTACAAGTCCAGATGCTGTTAATGTCTTTAAGAGTTGCTCTTCTAGAAATTCTGGCGTAAATTCCATAGGGATTTCCATACGTAATATACGCATGGAGGCCATGAGCCTAAAATAGTGATCTTCCCAAAAGATAAGCTTGCCATTTACAGCTTTTATTGTTTCAAAAAGTCCGTCGCCATAGAGTATACCTCTATTGAGTGGACTGAGTCGTGCATCTTCTGGTGAGAATATAGTTCCGTTGTGATTGATCATAAAAAAAACCGCCTCTTAGGGAGGCGGTGCAAAGATATTAATTAGGCTTTAGTTATGAAGAGCCTATTACTTGTTTCAACTCAGAAATTTGATTTTCCCAGAACATTTTGCCTTCCTCTACTTCATCTTCCTCTGCATAGTCTGTTACCATAAGTGATACATCCTTTGTAATCTCATCTACTTGCAGGCGCAACTCGAAGTAATATTCCTCACCCTCATCTGCTGCCCATTGGAATTTTATACGATCTTCATTCTTTTTTGTAAGCAATTTTGCTTTTTCTTCGCTTCCATCCCAGATAAACGTATAATAATCTCCTCTTAAGTTTACGTTATCTGCAAACCACTCACTCATTCCTGATGGGGTAGCTATGTATTGGTATAACAAAGAAGGAGAAGCTCTTACAACAAACTCAATCTCATATTTTATTTTATCGCTCATAGAAAGGTATTAAAGGAGTGACAATATATTGAAACTAATTTGTAGAACAAAACAATTAATTTAATTTTATTTGAGAAAGAGGTTTGCACAACCGCTATTATATTTTATATTTGCACCCGCTTAGACATTTTGTTTAGGTACTTTTATAACATTGCTTTCTTTATAGTATAGCAATTTATAATGATGGCGAGGTAGCTCAGCTGGTTAGAGCGTCGGATTCATAACTCGGAGGTCGGGGGATCGTGCCCCCCTCTCGCTACTTGATTAAAAGACCGTTACAAATAATTGTAACGGTCTTTTTTATTTCTAGCCTACTCTATACCATTTTCTACAATATAGATTAAGATTCATAAAATAGAAACACTACTACGGCTGTAACAATTTCTTACCTGTAGTTACAAATGAGATTCCTTGCTGTCCATAAGTACTTATCATAATTGCTTCTATAATAGGCTCATTAGTACGAGGCTGGATTTTCCAGTCAAATATAAAATTTGCACCTGTACCACCCTCATTATCCACACCGTCAATCACGATTTGCACTGTTTCCATAGGTTTGATAAAAATAGTCTTATCAAAATATACACGTATAGGTTCTCCATGCGTATTGTAGTACACGGCTTTGTCTACGTAGATCCGGGCTTCTCGATTAGGATTATGCAAGCTTATAGTAGCTGTTAAGTCTGCTTGATCATTTTCTGTACGTAAATATATTTGAGAATAAATAGAAAGAAAGGTGCTTCCTGTCTCGAGCGTATTACTCAGCGTGCTCTTGACTGTTCTCTTATCCCAGTTTACTGGATCTACAGAACTAAGTGGCTTAGGCTCCACACAAGAAAGGACTAATAGATATACTAATGCAATGGGAAGAAAATATTTCATAATAAATTCGAGATATAATTGAGGTGTACGTACTACTATAGATACGTTCAACAAGATATCAAATTTTTGGATTTAAATTGGTATGTCACTTCATACTGATTGCTTACTTTTAAAGAAAAAGGGTTGTATTCATTTATTAAGGCAGGCTTAAGAACGATTTCTTATTTTTCGGGTTCAGTATTACAGAATTATAAAAGTTCTATGATAATTTTAAATTAGAAAGATAATATCTTACTGCTTAAAGCAAACATAACAGTTCATTTATCAATCTCATCACTTATGAAAAAACTAAATTCCAAACAGATCCTCAACCTACCGAAAGATGACTTTTCAGCATATATGAGAGATGTTGAAAATACTAACTATGATAAAAACTTCAATGTTTCATTACCTTTGGATTATAATAAACTTAGTTACTCTACCAAATTAAGTTTCTGAGTAGAGCACTTAAACCAAAGCATGCGATTGCAAGTTGAAAAAGGGCTTGATGAGTATCTCCTTTTTACACCAAAATGGTATAAATCTTTAGTAAAAATCGAACCTCAAACTGGTCATCTAATTAACGATATTTTTGAAAAATTTTCATCTTACGGATGGTCGTGGAATAAGAGAGAATTTTTGAAAAGAATTAGCCCAAAATAAAAAGTTTAAATCTTGTAATTGGATTACTTTTAAATAATTAAAACATGTTCGAAGGCTTACAACTATTTCAAATCAGAAATACAGTCAATAATTTCACTGGAAATATTGATCTACCTCCCATATACAAGAGTTTTTATGAAAACTTTCTGATTTCTAGGTCAACATTGAGAAAATTTGAATATCTAGACCCAAGGATGAATATAAAGACTGAGATGTTAGAACAACTTTATACTCTTGATAAAGGAAGGCTACTCATTTACAATTTTCTTTCATTAAATTAAGGACTAAGCGTATTGAAAATGGCTTTTGATAAGGGCGATGATATTCATAAATTAAAATATATACCCATTGCAGAATGTGCAACTGAGCAATATATACTACTTGGCACAGGTCAAAACAATAAAGACTCAATAGTATTAGAAGATAGGTTTGCAAAACAAAGATTTACTCCGAAAGCTTCTAATATAATTGATTTTGTCAATAATATTAAAATGGTTCATCAAGATTTAATCAATAGAATTCCTGCTAGTAAGTTTTACAGAAATTTAACTGAAGATTTTTGGAGAGTAAAGAGCGAAGACAACGAATTTTAATTATCAAAACCCATATATTCACCCTTCTCGCATTCTTACTGTGTGTTGTGATCTTTTCCTGTACTTGTAGCGTTTCTTAACTAAAAAAAGGAAAATCCTACTACTCTCATTACTTTCACTCAATTAAGAGGTCTAAATTTATGTAATAACGCTTTCGCGAAAGCGTAATAACTACCCACTAAGATTACTTGCGTTTAAAACAATAATTAGTTAATAAACCACTACTAGAAATAGATGCTACCCTAGTGCGTCTTCTTTATATAACGATCAATCCTTCAAACTCATTTATAAAACGCTAGCTGCGTCGCGCTCTGTTGAATGCAGCGGTGCAATTACAAACATTTATCCTCCTATTTTCTGGAGGATTCATACTTCGAAAAATTAGAAATACTCATAATTTAAATATAAACCTCTATTAATCAATTAATCAGACAGATTTTTAATCTTAAATGCACAATATTAAAATAAACGGTTTGCTAATCTTTTTTCTTTCAATAGTTATCAATAAAATGATCGTATTTCTTTCTAATAGTACGAGCTACTATCATACATTATAAATCACTTATATACAGCGATTTAAAAATTAATAAGCTTTTTTAAAATCCTTTAAAATATCACATAAAAATCGATTAAATGCATATTTTATCTGCAAAATACACAATTTAACACTTTTTAAGAGAGTAGCTTTAGCTTTTTAACTAGTTTAGCAATATTAATTAACCTACTATTTTTTTAAGGTTCCGCAAATTTCCTTAAGAATTTAAACCCCTTATTGTTATGAAGCAAACCTACTTGAAGGTTGTTATCCTATTTTTTGTATTTGTATTTGGTGTTATTACTACCTCGCGAGGGCAACACAATCACGTAAATGGAAAACGTATTAAAATTTCCAATCCAACACCAAATCAACTCACATTGATTGCTACCTCGGGTATAGACCTTAAGTGTGGTGCTGAGATTTTTGGCAATGACCTCGTTTTAGAACTTACTGATTCACAAGTTGAAATTATACAACAACAAAATATTTCATTTACTACTTTAGTAGAAGATACACATGCCTTTTACGAAGAACAAAACGAGGTTGAATTACCAAAAGCAAAACAGGAACTCAATGCCTTAAAGGCTATAAGTTATTCTAATAATGAAACTAGATCTTTAAGTACCACGAGCACTACTATTTCTAATATTATTCAATACGAAGGGGAAACTGAAATAAACTGGCAGACTCCGCAAAATTTTGAGTTAGGAAGTATGAATGGTTGTCTAACCTATAGGGAGATGCTTTCAGAATTAGATAGGATGAGACAATTATATCCTAATTTAATATCTGTGCGTAAAGATGCATCCCTAGCTGAGGATGGCTCAGGTACGCCAATCAAAACACACGGTAATTCGTTTACTAATGGTGGTCAGTATGATAGTTGGGATCCTCAAACTATATATTACGTGCGTATTTCTGATAATCCTAACACCGATGAATCAAATGAACCAGAATCCTTTTATAGCGGTATGAGTCACGCTCGTGAAGCAAGTAGCATGATGAACCTCATCTACTACATGTGGTATGTACTTGAAAACTATGAAACAGATGCAGATATTAAGAATTTAGTAGATAATCATGAGATGTATTTCATTCCCGTAGCCAATCCAGATGGTCTACTTTGGAACGAGCAACTTGCACCTAATGGCGGCGGCTTTCAACGTAAAAATTTAAATCCAGATGCTAATACTGGTGTCAATTACCTTCGTGGAGTAGATTTAAATAGAAATTACGATTACTTCTGGGGTTCAAATACTGCCTATACTGGGAATGGAGTAGGATCTAATAATGACCCAACAACTGATGTTTACAGAGGTACCACAGCATTTTCAGAACCAGAAACGAGAATAACAAAAGCATTTGTTGCAAACCACGATTCAAAAACGGCACTCAATCACCATGCCACCTCAAACTTGCTGCCTCACGGATATAATGCATATCCAGGTTCTCCTGCGTCAGGACGTGAAGACGACTATGTAAAATTCTGTCACGATCTCACACGATTTAATAGATACGTATATGGAGAAGCTCCTAATGTTCTTACAGTTGCAAATGGAGACATGAGTGACTGG
>ENA-ORXC01000184-ORXC01000184.1-marine-metagenome-genome-assembly--contig:-NODE-184-length-56934-cov-4.071917_pt1 | contig 56934 bp, 61 predicted proteins | sample MGYA00237865_ERZ511478 | MGnify/ENA metagenome assembly ERZ511478
TTTTTCTTATATAACAAATAGAAGTATTATAAAATGTTTGTCGTATTAGTGTTCTCGACTCTTCTCAAATTTTTCAACAGCTTCAAAATCAAGCTCGGCTGATATCCAATCGCCTTTTTCCGGGAATTCTAGATTTCGAACGACTATTTTATTTGGCCCTTTTTTTTCTAAAATTTTCGCCTGGCAGTTTTTGTACATAACTACTTCTCGTTCTTTGATATCTGTCCACAACAAGTGCAGAACCCCTTTCAACTTTAAGAAGTTAATATTTCGAAACACTGTTTTACATTTTATTATATTTTTTTTGATTTGTTAATTTTTTTGTCTTGTTTTTCATAAAAAAATGATCAAAACGCTTTTTTCTACTACAATATACCCAAAATATCTTTTAATCCTTAAACATTTATGTTATATTGTAAAAATTGTATTACAAATTTTTTATTTTTGTAGAAAAAAGCAGAACGACTTATGCGCAAAAAACTTTGCTGCTTGTAGCAAGTTTTTTTATTTTTGCTTTTCCGCCTATCCTCTTTTCTTTTTTTACATAATTATAATGGACATATCAATTCGTCCTAATACGTAGGAAGGCTTGAAAATTCAAAAACACCTTAGCATAAAGTCATGAAGTTATTCCGCTAAAAATACAGTTGAATTTAAAAATACTCTACCGAAACAGCCAAAACCCTCTATCCATACAAAAGACTGCTTTTACCGCGTTTATCTTTTGTAGAGATATAAAAAGCTACCTTCCACTATTTAAGAAACCGCAATTTACTCGCTGGGAAGCAATACATACTGATAGAAGTGTTCAGAAACAAAATAAATTTTACTCTTGATATCTGGCTATAAAATGAATAATAACAACACAATTTGAGGTGCCAATAATGAACGTATTAACAAACGCTATAATTATCTTATTAGCTTATTTAATTGGGTCAATTCCTTTTGCTTTAGTGATTGGAAAGGGCTTTTACAAAACCGATGTTCGCAAGCACGGGAGCGGTAACTTAGGCGCCACTAATACCTTTCGTACTTTAGGAAAAAAAGCAGGTATTATAGTATTGATTGGAGATATAGCAAAAGGTTCGCTAGCTGTCTGTTTACCGCTTATGATGAATAGTCACTTGCATATGCTTGTCCCTGGGTTTATCGCTATTCTTGGACATAGCTATCCGATTTTTGCAAAGTTTAAAGGAGGAAAATCTGTAGCGACTGCCGCTGGTGTATTCCTTGCATTTTCACCATTAGCTTTCATTCTAGGGATTCTTGCTTTTTTAATTTCTCTCAAAATTTCTAAATACGTATCCTTATCTTCACCTATTGGCGCACTGGTTGCCTTTTTAGCATCAATCTATGTAGGTGATGTAGTATTAATAGTATTCGCAGCCGTTATTTTTGTCTTTATTACATGGAAGCATATTAAAAACTTCAAACGCATTAAATTGGGTACAGAACCTAAGGTTAATTTTTAAACGTACTAAAGTTAGTAATCTTTAAATGGTGTTACCAAAAAGGTGTTCATGAGTTGAACACCTTTTTAATTATTTTAGTACGTCTTGTCCCAAGATAGACGTAAATTATGAAATTTCTTTAAAAATGATCTTGATTATAGACTAAACAATACATTCCATTTAATATTTACTATTTAACCACTTAACATAGTAATCTTTTTAATAACTTTGAATAAATAAATGAAACCTTTCCTCTCTACTAACCGTATACCTATCATGCACGTATTAGTTAAAGGAGGAAGACTTGTGCTAAAACGAATTTCACTGTTTATTTTCGTTAATATTTTAGTATTAATTACGATCACAACGATTACATCTTTATTAGGTGTTCAAAGCTATATGGGAAGCGGCGGTTACGGCGGCCTGCTGGCATTTAGCGTCATTGCCGGCTTCAGCGGCGCGATTATTTCTCTTATGATGTCCCGCGTGATGGCAAAGTGGATGATGGGTGTTCAAGTTATTGATGAACGTTCTCCTCAAGGTGAATACGAACGATTTGTTCTAGAAGAAACGCACCGACTTGCATCTGTTGCTGGATTAAGAAAAATGCCTCAGGTCGGAATTTATCATTCAGCGGAAGTTAACGCTTTTGCAACAGGGCCAAGTAAAAGACGCTCACTTGTTGCCGTTTCAAGCGGAATGCTTGAACGAATGGACCGCGATGCGATCAGCGGCGTTATTGCTCACGAAATAGCGCATATTAAAAGCGGTGATATGGTCACAACTACGCTTCTGCAAGGAGTATTAAATACATTCGTTATTTTCTTCTCTCGTTTAGTAGCCAAAGCGGTGTCAAACTTTGTGCGAGAAGAGTTTGCGATGGTTGTTTATTTCCTTACATCGATTGTATTTGAGATTCTCTTTAGTATTTTAAGCAGCCCAATTATCTTCTGGCATTCAAGAAGACGTGAATTCAAAGCCGATGAGCTTGCAGCTAAACTCGGCGGCAAGGAAAAAATGATTTATGCGTTAGAATCGCTTCGTCATACTACTTCATTAGTAGATGACCGTCAAAAATCCATCGCTGCTTTTAAAATTAGCGGTAAAGAAAAATTCTCACGCTTATTCTCTACTCACCCGCCGCTCGAAAAACGTATTGAGCGCTTGCATTCACTATAAGCAAAAGAAACCAGCTTCTTTATGGAAGCTGGTTTTTTTATGTTATGACTGATGAGCAAGCACGCGTGCAGCTTCCCACAGTAAGACGCCTTCTTCATTTTTGGTTAATTCCACGTAGCCTTCTTTTTCTAGATACGTAAGCTGGCCGTACACTTCTGAGAAAATAAAGTCAGGTGCTTTTTGATACATATCCGGGAAAAAAGCAGCGCTTACTTCAAGCGTTGTTTTCTTTCCTTGCCCCATCGCTTGTAACACGCGCAGCGCCCATTTATGCTGCTTTTGAATACGTTCCATAATTAAAGAATGAATGTCACTAAGCGGTTCACCATGACCGCTATATATCAAATCAATGTCGTAGTTCAACGTTTTTTCAAGAGACGCCAAGTAGTCCAATAGCGGCGTCGGCTTAGGGTTTTGAATGGTTGGCTCTAAATACGGGTTTGACGGTACTTTTGGCAAAATATGATCTCCGCCAAACGCCACTTTTTCTTTGCGATTGTAAAACATCAGCTGACTTAAAGAATGTCCCGGTGCTTCAATCACTTCCCAATCACTCGCATACGGAAGTGTATCGCCTTCTTTTAAATAACCCGTTAGCTTCTGCCCTTTAGGTGAATATACTTGAATTGCAGCCGTTGCTTTACGAAGCCATTCTTCCATTACATCATCACTGACTCCAAACTCCATAAGGAAATTACGGTATAGCTCGCTATGCTGCTGAACAAACTCTTCATCTTGGTAAATCCAAGGCTCCACAAGCTTATGACCGTAAACAGGTATATCACTCGGCAGCCATTCTAAAAATCCAGTGTGATCCGGATGCTGATGAGTAAGAATAACTTGTTCAATATCTGTTACTTTATATCCTTCTTTACGTAGTGCCTCTTCGAAAACATTCCACGCTTCTTTGGTTTTCATCCCTGCATCAATTAGCGTTACCTTGTCTGCTTTTAATAAAAACACATTCACTGGTCCAATTGGAAATGGCGTAGGCAGCTCAATGCGTATCACTTTATGATCTAAACTCATTTTACCAAACCCCTATATCTGCATTCTTTTTACTGCTTTATACTGTTAAACGTTTTATTCTTTTAAATAGTCAAATTCCTGCTAACTTCTACCTTTTGCAAAAGTGCGCTGAGCATCAATAATTAGATGACTCTTTGTACTCGTACAAACATTTTACATAAACTCATACTATTAATAGTTTAGCAGGTTTGAAGACAAATTGATAAAGGAATGCTTTCCAGTGTACTTATTTAAAACGAACAAATGGTTCATCAAACGAAAAAAGTAAGATAGAATAAAGAGATGAAATGATGGTATAAGGAGTATAGTTTATGATTAAAGCGATTTTTCTTTTTATCCTAGCGGGTCTTGCTGAAATTGGCGGAGGCTATCTGATTTGGCAGTGGTTGCGCGAAGGAGCTTCGAGCTGGTTAGGGCTGCTGGGCGGTATTGCTTTGGTGCTGTACGGCGTCATTGCCACGTGGCAATCGTTTCCGGACTTTGGGCGTGTATATGCAGCTTACGGAGGTATTTTTATTGTTTTAAGCTTGTTTTGGGCGTGGTGGGTTGATAAAAAAATGCCCGATACATATGATTGGATTGGCGGACTTGTGTGTCTGATTGGCGTAGCCGTTATGCTTTGGCCAAGAAGTTAAGTGATAACGCAGAAAGCGGCAGAATACATGAATTCTGCCGCCTTTTATTTTTTTAGATAAATACAGCTATATTGCCAGTTTATGTACTCACAAAAAAGACAACCCAAAGGTTGTCTTTTTTATTACTTCAACTCAGCCCATCTTTTATCTAATGATTTTAACAGCTCATCTTCAGATGTTTGGCCGCCGATGTATTCTTGTACATCCGCTCCAAATTTTTGCGTTACGCCTTCAGGGAATTTTGTCCATTCCCAAGGAAGCGTTTTTTGATCCTTAGAATATTTAAGAAGTTCTTCGCCTAAAGGTCCAATGTCTTTTGCTTCGATTGACTTAAAGGCTGGAATGTACTTAAAGTCTTCTACTAGCGCTTTTTGGCCTTCTTTAGATGTGACCATCCAGTTTAAGAAGTCTTTTGCTGCTTTTTTATCTGCCGCTGGTGCTTGTTTGTGAATAACCCAGTTGCTTGGAACGTCGATTGCAAGCTTGTCAGCTACAGCTGCATCATCGCTTAACGGCATAGGTAGAATCCCTACATCCATGTTCGGCGTAATTTTATCAAGCATTGGCTGAATCCAGTTTCCTTGCTGAATCATCGCTGCTTCACCGGTCGCAAATTTCGTTACTTGTGTGTTGTAGTCCGTCGTTAACGGATTTTTATTTCCATATTTCACTGTTAAATCAAGCAGCTTTACATACTGTTTGAACTGCTCGTTTCCTGCAATTTTCGTACTGCCGTCATTTAATCCTTTAATAAATGCATCCGGATCTTTTTGACTGGCAAATGGAATGTTTAAGCCGTGGTTTCCAAGCACCCACCACTCGCCGTAGCCGATAGAAAATGGCGTAATGCCGGCAGCTTTTAGTTTTTTAGCCGCTGCTTCTAATTCTGAATATGTTTTTGGAAGTTCTTTAATGCCTGCTTTTTTGAACAGTTTTTTGTTATATGTAAATCCATAGCCTTCGAGACTGATCGGCTGCCCATATACTTTACCGTCCATCGTCATTGGTGTAAGTGTGTTTTCGTATGCGTCATCAATCCAAGGCTGATCCGATAAATCTTCTAATTTATTTTTCCACGTTTTCGCCTCTTGATATCCGCCGTTTGTGAAAAGGTCAGGTGCATTCCCCGACGCAAACTGCGCTTTTAAAGCTGCTGCACCGTCAGCTCCTCCACCAACCGTTTGGATATTAAACTTTACGTTTGGATGTTCTTTCGTATATTGATCAGTTAGAGCTTTTAGCTGGTCTGCAATTTCTACTTTTCCTTGAAATACATCTACTACTACTTGATCTCCGCCGCTTTTTTTATTACCAGATGCGCTTTCGTTTGAACATGCGGTTGAAAATAAAAGCGTAGCCGATAAAACACCTACTGCTAAAGGCCATTTTTTCATTTTGAATGCCATTTTCTGTTCCTCCCTATTTGCTGCTGGTTTTGATGCCTCAGCCTCAAAACCAGCCCTGTTGCCGATACTATTATTTAATTGAACCGCTTGTAATTCCTTTAACAATGTGTTTTTGCATTGCAAAGAAGAAGATTAATAGCGGGATAATACTGATTACAAGTGCTGCTAGTGCTAAATCCCACTGCTTTGTATACTGACCAAAGAAGAAGAATGTCGCAAGCGGAATCGTTCTTAGCTCAGGATCTTGCAGAACAAGAGACGGAAGTAAGAAGTCATTCCAAATCCACAGGCTGTTTAAGATAACGACAGTTACTGTAATTGGCTTTAACAATGGGAATACAATTCTCCAAAATACGCCTAGACGTGAGCATCCGTCGATGATTGCTGCTTCTTCTAGCTCGACTGGAATTCCTTTAATAAATCCGTGGTATAAGAAGATCGTCATACCTGAACCGAAGCCTAAGTACATGATCACAATACCCCAGATGCTGTTTAACAGATTTAAGTTTCCTGCTACTTTTACAAGTGGAATCATGATGGATTGAAACGGAATTACCATTGCCGCTACGAATGCCATAAAGATAATGCTGCTGATTTTTTTCTTTGTTCGAACCAGCATGTAAGCTGCCATTGAACAGAAGATGACTAGAACTGCGTTACTGATGACTGTAATGATCAGCGAATTGCTAAGCACTTTTAAGTAATTCATTTGGTGGAATGCATTAACAAAGTTTTGAAACTGAATCGTTGTCGGCAGGGCCGATGTGTTTGATAAAATTTCTGCAAATGACTTCAGTGAGTTTGAAAGCACATAATAAAAGGGAACCAAGAACACTAGTCCAAGCAGGACTGCTAAAATTTCAACAATAAAGGTTTTGCTCGTATATTTGTTTCCCATCACGATTCAACCTCCTTCTTCTTGGTGTATGTTACTTGAATAATTGTAATTGCTGCTACGACGATGAAGAAAATTAAGGCTTTTGCTTCACCTAGACCGTATCTGTTATTCACAAATGCTTCTGTATAAATGTTAAGCGCTAACATTTCTGTTGATTTGAATGGACCACCGTTTGTTAATGATAAGTTGACATCAAATACTTTGAATGACCATGAAATCGTTAAGAATAAACAAACCGTTACTGCCGGCGCTACCATTGGAATTGTGATGTGACGAAGAATTTGCCATCTGCTTGCTCCGTCAATTTTTGCTGCTTCAATCAGCTCTTGCGGTACGTTTTGCAGTGCTGCTGTGTAAATAAGCATGATATAACCTGCTCCTTGCCATACACTTACAATCACGATGCCCCAAAATGCTGTTTTTGCGTCTCCCAACCAAGGAAGTTCAAAAAGCGAGATTCCCGTGATTTGTCCGATAGATGCAAATCCTTTTACGAAAATGAACTGCCATACAAATCCTAGTAAAAGTCCGCCAATTAAATTCGGCATAAAGAAAACCGTACGTAAAATGTTTCGTGTTTTTAACATTTGAGTAACAAGGATTGCTAACACGAACCCAACCACATTCGTTAAGATAATCGCAACGACCGTATATTTTGTTGTGATCCAAAACGACTGCTGGAACTGCTTATCTTCGGTGAACAAGTACTTAAAGTTATCAAGTCCCACCCAGTTAATCGTGCCGTTTACTCCGTTCCAGTCTGTAAATGAGTAATAAATCCCTGTAAAAAATGGTATAAGTACAATCACACAAAACGCTAAAAGTGCGGGCCCTACAAATAGTGCAAATAAACCTACATTTTTCAAATTTTTACGTTTTTTCGTATTAATGGATGGTTCTCTTTTAAGTTCTTGCTTTAAAGGAACATATTCTGTCTCCTGTAATTTACTTTGGCTATTCATCTTACTAGCACCTCCCTATGTCTTATTTTAGCGAAATCCGCTATTTATGAAACCGCTTTAATTGACGAGTAGGGTGTAAAATATTGACCTTTGTGCAACATTTTCTCCCCTGTGCACATTTTACGCCCTTTTTTAAAACATGGAAGAAATAAAAGAAAAAGCTAGAAGTGGACGACGTATCTTCTTATCTTATACACTAGAAAAAAGATGTAGTTGGGAGGAACATACGCATGACAGCAAAACGAGCGTTAATTACGGGGGCCAATTCAGGAATGGGGCTGGCTACAACGATTGAACTAGCCAAAAAAGGCTTCGAAATCATTATGGTATGCCGAAATGAAGAAAGAGGAAATATGGCTTTAGAAGAAGCGAAGCGCCAAAGCGGATCGGATTCCATATCCCTTATGACCTGTGACCTAAGTTCTCTTGACAATATCCGGGCTTTCAGTGAAGACTTTACGTCTCGCTACAGTGTACTTGATGTGCTCATTAATAATGCAGGCGTGGTAACAATTAAGCGGGAAACAACACAAGATGGATTTGAAATGATGCTTGGTGTCAATCATTTAGGTCACTTTTTATTAACTAATTTACTTTTAAATCCATTAGAAAAAGCTCAACAAGGACGCATTATAAACGTTGGCTCCGGTGCTCATAAAGCTGGAAAAATAGACTTCAATAATCCTCACTTAACAACAGGATTCGGAATATGGCGAGGATACTCTCAGTCTAAATTAGCAAATAACTTATTTACGGTTCATTTAAGTAACAAGTTAAAAGACACCTCTGTAACCGTAAATTGCCTTCACCCTGGAGCCGTTTCTACCGCTATCGGCGTTAATCGTCAAACGGGTTTTGGAAAAAGCGTTCACGCCGTGCTTCGCCCTTTCTTTTTAACACCTCTTCAAGGTGCCGAAACAGCTATTTATTTAGCAGACAGCCCTGAAGTAACGCATATTAGCGGCGCTTATTTTTATAAAAAACGCGTGACTCCTCCTTCTCCAAGAGCAAAAGATGAGCGACTCGCAGAAGAATTCTGGGACTGGAGTGCGCGCGAAGTTGGCTTATAAAGTAGATCGATACGCTTGGGAAAGAAGAAAGTAATGAAAAAAGGTCAGCTTTTCAGCTGACCTTTTCGTATTAGAAAAACGTTAGTCCTATAGCAAAAATAAAGCCTGATACAATTAAGGTCGTCACGCAGTAGCCCATTATATCGCGCGCTCCAAGCCCTGCGATAGCTAGTGCGGGCAGTGCCCAAAACGGCTGCGCCATATTCATCCATGCTTCTCCGTAGGCAATGGCCATCGCAGCGACTCCCGGATCTACGCCGAGCTGCTCAGCTGCCGGCATAATAAAAGGTCCTTGTACAACCCAGTGTCCTCCTCCAGACGGAACAAAAAAGTTCACAACGCCAGAACTTAAAAACGCAAGAAACGGAAATGTCGTTTCATTTGAAATGGAGATAAATGCGTTCGTTAGCTTCCCGCCTAAGCCTGATAGTTCCATCATGCCTTGAATACCTGCGTAGAATGGAAACTGAATCACAATTCCAGCGGTTCCTTTCGCAGCATTAGAAACGGCATTCATATAGGATAAAGGCGTGCGGTGAAGCAAAATACCCGTCGTAAAAAACAATAAATTCACTGTGTTGATATCCATTTTAAAACCGTTTGTAGCAAAATAATAAATTAAATATGAATACCCAAGAAGCGCAATCGTCAGACTTAAAAACCTGCTGTTCTCCATGCGTACAGCAAATGTTGGCTTAGAAGAAGTTGTCTCAACAACTGTAGCCGGAGCCATTTCATCTTCTGCCAATAGTCGTGGATCAATTTCTACCACTTCTTTTCCCGTCGGCATCATCAGTCTTGTCATAATAGGAAGGACAATTAATAAACCGAGAGTAATAAATAAGTTGTACCCTGTAAAAATCGTGTCTGACAGCGGAATAAGTCCAGCCGTTTTTTCCATTGGGTTTCCAGGTGTAGCAGCGACGAGAGGAATCGAACCTGACAAGCCTCCGTGCCATGTTAAAAAACCTATGTAAGCACAGGCAATTAAAAACCGGTAATCAGATCCCGGCACGCGCTTCGCTACTTCTTTCGCAAACAGCGCACCTACAATTAAGCCAAACCCCCAGTTAATCATACAGGCTATAGCTGCGCCGAGCGTGACCAGAATTACCCCTTGCGCCGGAGTTTTGGCTAACAGTGCTATGTTCACAAGCCACTTCTTTACAAGCGGCGAGCTGGCAAGCGCATGTCCTGTGACAAGCACTAAGCTCATTTGCATCGCAAATGCCAGAAGGTTCCAAAATCCACTTCCCCAAAACTGAACCATCTCAATCGGCCCGTGAGGAGTAAAAACAATACCTGATACAAATAAAATCAGCGTCAGGATTAAAGCAAATACAAACGGATCAGGTAAAAAGCGCTGCACAAGCGCCGTAAAGAAATTAGATAACGCTTTCATTTTACTCCTCCTTTACAGGAATACTCCTGTGAATAAATGTCGACAAGCATCTTTAATTATACATAATTTGTTGAAAATTGTTAATATTTAGTTTAAATAAAAAACCCTTCTGTTTTTCAGAAAGGTTTTACACACTAAACGTTTGAATAAGAGTTGGCTCTCCGTCAAGTTCAATTTTCTTTTCTTGAAAGGAAATATGTAAGCTTTCATAAATATGTTTCCAAAATGAAATAGCCCGCTTATTGCCTGCAAGCTCAATAATCATATATGTTCCTTTCCGATGAGAGAAAATGTCTTTTACCGTTTTGGAAGCGATGCCTTGCCCTCTGTATTTGTTTAAAATAAAAAAATCATTGATGCAGTAATCTGCTTCTTGCTGAAGTGCGGGCTGTTCAAGAAGTAAAAAAAAGCCCGTCAGCTTATCATCTACTTTAATAAAGTATGGCGAGAGGCCTTCTACTTTCCAAAACAGCGGCAGCTCTTCAAAATGAAAAGCTCCATCTTCGCGAATATCTAAAGAAGGTGTATACGCAGATAAATCGTGGAGATAAAGAGAATACAAATTTTGCAAAACGCCCGCTTGGCTTTTAGGTACTTTTTCAATCGTAAGCATTCTTAGTTCATCTCCTTCTTTTCCTATCATAAGGGTTTTTTCTGAAAGTTTACAGTAAAAATGTTTGGGGCAAAGTGAAGATGGATAGTCAAAAAGCTATTTTTTCATTTTGTAGATGTATGAAACGCAATAAAAAAACGATCATCTCCGGTACTGTACGCTCCGTCTGATAATCGTTTTTTATGTTTTGTTTGGTGATGCTGAAGTTTTTCCTTCTTTGTTTTGGCTTTGCGCGTTTCCATGTCTGCAAATATAAACAGGCTGCGGTTTAATTCTGGATTTCGCTTTCCTTCACGCGTCATTTTATCACGCATTTTTTTTGCTTTTGACTTTGCCATGTAACTTCCTCCCTATATAAACGATGTATACATATCTTACTGCTTTTTTATAAAATGTCAAGTGCAGAAGCACTGATGTGTTAACAGTGCTTCTGTATAGTCATGACTCTTTATTTTTCAGCATATCATCTAATTTTTGTTCCATTCTCTGAAGCCTTTTTTCATTTGCTCCCTGCTTTTGAATCAATCTTTTTAAGCCTATAATCAATGCGATAATAACTCCTGCTCCTCCTATAAGGATCAGCAGCATAAGAATTTGAAAAATAATATCACCTATATTAACCATAACTCCACCTTTAATCTATTTTTTTACATTATATCATTTATTTGGATGAATATCGCTTTATTTTATAAAAAAAAGCCCTCAATACTGAGAGCTTCATTTACTATCTTCGTCGTAAACCGTCCACTTTTCCTGTTTGATTTGATTGGAAACATCAATCAGTTTATTTTTCACTCGGTCCTTCTCTGCTCCTGTTAAAGGCGTAGGTCGGTAGTCGTTTCGCGCCGTTGTGGAAGAAATACGGAATGGGATGACGTTGATGTCTTTATTAGTCGTTAGCTTTCCATCTTTAATCGTAAACGTCTGCTGAAATACAAATGTATCTTTATCACTTGGATTTTTGTTTCCGCCAAACATAAAGTTTCCTAAGCTATAGACAATAAATTTATTTTTGTATTCTTCAATTCCTTGAACAACGTGAGGATGATGACCTAAAATCAAATCTGCTCCGTTATCAATTGTATACTTCGCCAATGTTTGCTGCGCTGTATCAGGAACATAGTGTCGCTCAGAGCCCCAGTGAAAATGCACAATGATAATTTTAGCGCCTTTTTCTTTTAAAGACTTAATTCCGTCTTTAATCTCGCTTCTTATTTCTTTTGTGTCATCCCAGCCCGGATATCCAAGCAATCCTACTTTGACTCCTTTTACCGTTGTGATGTATGTATCTTCATAGCCAAAATAGCCTATTCCGCTTTTCTTTAAGTTCTCTCTTGTATCATCATATCCTTGCTGTAAATAATCATGCGTATGATTATTAGCTAAGTTAACGGTTTCAATACTTCCTTGTTTTAAAATATTCACAAAAGAAGGATCACCTTTAAAACGAAATGTTTTACTTGCTTTTTCGGTCGCTGTTGTCAGCGTCGTTTCTAAATTAACCGTTGTTAAATCATCTTGTTCAAAAATCGACTTTACGTTTTGCGTAAAATACGGCAGGCCATTTCTTGCCGCTACGTCATTAAAAGTAGAGTCGTACCCAAAGCTTTCATCATTTCCTAAAGTAAAATCTCCCGCTGCGCTAATTTTAATGGTTGTATTAATGCTCTCTTTTTTTTCTTTTTTTGTCACTTCTTCTTTTGATTTTACCGTTTCTTCTTTTTTCTGCGGTTCAGAAGATGTTTGTTCTCCTGCTCCTCCGCACGCTCCCAGTAAAAAACACAAACTTCCATAAATAACAACTTTTTTTAAATACTTGTTCATGTAACGTTAAAACCCCTTTTTACGTTTTAATAACTGTGTTTGGACATGGTGTTTAATGTACATTTCGCCAAATACATACAATCTTCCTGTTATATCGGCAAAATAAGTGAAATTTTTATAAAAAAAGGAAGTTTTTATATTCTTTTTGGGTTAGGACAAGAGGATTTGGCTAAGAGAAAAGTAGCGCAAACGCTGCGGAGAAAACTGATGAGCTGTACTAAACTTCAAGTGATTCACAAAATAGAAGAGCGATTCCAAACATCACCTAAAATAAAAACCTCCTTTGCTCATGCAAAGAAGGTTTTATCTAAACTTAACAAATCGAATCATTAGATTTAGGATTTTTGAGTCCAAATAACGGGCGGATAAATAATGCTAAGCCTGTGCCTAGCATCGCCATAACCATCCATACCCATCCGTGAAGACTAAATGAAGCAATGCCGCCAAAGTAAGCGCCAATATTACAGCCAAAGGCAAGACGCGCACCATATCCCATTAAAAGGCCTCCAACAACAGCTGCTCCTGCCACGCCGGGTTTAATCTTTCCTGGTTTGAACGTTCCTTGCGCCGTCGCTGAAATGAAAGCGCCTAGTATGATCCCAAAATTCAACACGCTGGTAGAGTCTGCTAGCACACTTTGCGTTAGCGCTTCTCCATTCGCTCCTTGGAAAAATCCCCAGCTCGATACATCTATCCCAGCTGCCATCATCGCTTTTCCGCCCCATAAAGCAAACGCAGAAGTAATTCCCCATGGATTTCCTCTTACAGCAAGCGTCAATGCATTTAATACAGCCAGCACAACCGCTGCGGTGAATAGAGGCCAAGACCCGCGAATGATCTTTTTCCACCCTTTTGTAGTAGGAAGCTGTTTCATCATAGGCGGATTTTTCTTTTTCGCAATTTGAATCGTAATCCAGTAAATCGCTGCGAACGCGATAAGCTGTACAATCCAAGCTCCAAAATAACCAAGACCTGTCGATTCAGCTAATGAGATAGGGGGAAGCGAAGGTTGTTTTTGCCAAAATGGCAAATGATACGCCCCGAACATAGAACCTACAATAAAGGCTAAAAGCGTTAAAATCATGGAAGAAGAGCCGCCACCTAACGAATACAGCGTTCCTGAGGCACATCCATTTCCTAACTGCATGCCAATTCCAAACATAAACGAACCAACTATCACACTGACTCCTACAGGTGAAACGTATCCTTTTGGCGTTACCCCTGTAAAGCTAAAGCCCGTACTTAAAATAATAGCAAACAATGTTGACGCAATCGCTAGCATAAGCATATGCGCTTGCAAGCCTTGAACGTTGCCGACAGATACGAGTCGGCGAAATGCTGATGTAAAGCCAAAACGTGCGTACAGAAGCGTCATTCCTAGTGCTAGACCGATAATAAATAACACACCTTGCGTCCAATCAGTCGTTAGCACAATCGCTAGAAGTAAAATAACCGCTGCTATAACCCCTCCTGCAAATAACGGCTTTTGCATAGGGCTTAATTCTGTTACAACAGTAGTTGGCTTTGATTTATATGATGAGTGCAACGTTTGTGCCATATCATCCACTCCTTTTCTGATAGAAATACTAAGAATTAATATTTATCATCTTATAGCACTTCCCTTTCTCTGTAAACTATTTAGCAAAATGAAAGTGAATTGTTTATTTTTTGAGTATTCTTACTTTCGTTCATACAAAAAGCAGAAGTTTCTGTTCTTCTGCTTTTCGCTGCTAAACGTAAATAGAATGAATCTCTTTTAACGGTTTAGGATTAGGCTTTGCAAAATAATACCCTTGAAACAAATCATAACCCATCTCTATCAGGCATTTTAAACCTTCTTCTGTTTCTACCCCTTCTGCAAGAGCCTGTGCCCCCATTCTATGGGTGATAGCTAACATCTCTTGAGCCACTTTTTTCTGTTTCTCATTCTTACTGACTCCGTTTGTGAATTCAAATGCCAATTTCACGACACGTCAGGCTCCACTTCTAAAAGCCGATTCAGCGTATTATAGCCAACTCCTACGTCATCTAGCGCATATTTAAATCCGTGGGAGCGATAATAATTCAAAATGTTTTTCAAATGCTCAATATCTTGAACATCCTCCGTTTCAATCACTTCAAATACAATTTGCTCGGGCTTTATATTCAATTCTTTAATTAATGTAAATGTAGATGCTAAGCAATGCTCAGGGTTATATATTGCTGTAGGAATAAAGTTAATAAAAATCAGCTGATGATCAATAATACTAGCATTTTTTACAGCTTCTAAGCGGCAGGCTCGGTCAAGAGCGAAGGTTTTATTTCTTATTTGAGCAGCTTCAAACATTTTAAAAGGAGGTATAATACTTCCGTCTTCTTCTAATCCTCTTGATAAAATTTCGTGGCCAACGATATGCACGCGTTCATGATCAACCGATACAATCGGCTGATAATACGAGCAAATTCGCTTGTCTTCAATCAGTTCATCAATCCACAAGGCATCTTTCATTTTTTGGAAAGCGGTGATTGGCTCCATACGCTGCAGGTTTTCAAACGGGCTCCCCTGCTTGGCTTCTACAGCCCGCACATGCCGAGGGTCTAAATGCTGATGAACATAATCCATAAAACTCCAAAAGGTATCTTCTCTCATCCAGAACATATCTTCTCCAAGACTCTTCCATTGATTTTGAGAAATATCTTTAAAGTATTTTTCCAATTCCTTTACATCGTTTGATTTCTGAAAAGAAACCGTATATCCTGTCCTAATTGGCAGACACGCGTCGCACCCCATAAGTTCGTCTTCTCCCTCATTTATCATCAGTTTTTTGTATGTATACATGTATAGTTCTAGGAACTATACCACTTTTAAGAAAGTTGCAAACCCTATTTTCCCTTTAAAATAGAATACACCGAAAAGTTTTGGTAAAATGATAGACGGCTTTTATTGTCTAGATTATAAGAAGAACTTGCTATAAGGAAGTGAATGATTCATGAGCAAAAACCGTTTTACTAAGTGGTTTCTATTGTCTTTAACACTCTTCGCCTTAAGTACCGGAGCAATGTATTATATGCTGTATATATCGTACTGGGCGTATTCTATCAAGCTGTTTTTAATCGTGGTGCCGCTCTTTACATTATTATCGGTTGCTTTTGGTTCGTTGGTAATCGTTCATGAGCGCAAAAGAAAACGCGTATTTCAGCTGCAAAATGAAGGAGGCATTCCCAAAAATACGTTTATTCAAGGCTTTTCCGAAATAACGGTAGGAGCAGGCTGCATCTTGCTGTGCTTTTTTCTCTTTCTTTATTTTCTAATGGATTATTAAGTACATATAAAAAAGACGAGCAGGCAGCTCGTCTTTTTATTTGGATCTTTCTAGAATATCTCGAACGCTTGCATAATCAAGCTCTTTATAAGTACCAACACCTGGTTTTACAAACGTCTTTTCAACAATAGCATCAAATTCATGATCATCAATATCATAGTCACGCAAACAGTTCGGGGCTCCTAAGTCATTCCAGAAAGTACGGAGCGCTTTTGCACCTTCCATTGCTGTTTCTTCATCGCTTTTTCCTTCTGGGTTGATGCCAAATACGTTTACAGCCAGTTGTTTTACACGAGAAGGATCTTCTTTTAGCACATGCTCTAGCCAATTAGGGAACAAGATAGCAAGGCCGCCTCCGTGGGGAATATCATACACGGCCGACAGAGCATGTTCAATACGATGAGTAGCCCAGTCTCCTCCATCCGTTCCGTTTGCTAAGCTTCCGTTAAACGCCGTCGTGCTGATATACATCATTGTTTCACGATACTGATAAGAACTAAGGTCTTCAAGAAGCTTAGGACCTTCTTGTACAGCCGTTCTTAGCAATGATTCAATAAAGCCATCGATCATCGGCGTATTTCCTGTGCGATGAAAGTAGTGTTCAAGCGCATGCGACATACTATCAACAATTCCATAGACGGTTTGGTCGCGCGGCACTGAAAACGTGTACGCCGGATCTAAGATAGAAAAGACGGGAAATACGTGAGAAGACGTCCATCCTAGCTTTTCTTTTGTTTCCCAATTTGTAATGACAGAAGTTGAATTCATTTCAGATCCTGTTGCCGCAAGTGTTAAGACCGTTCCAAAAGGAAGAGCACCTGTAATCTCTTTTTTACGTGTAATTAAGTCCCATGTATTCCCTTCATACACGGCTCCAGCTGCGATAGCTTTTGTACAATCGATCACGCTTCCTCCCCCAACGGCTAAGAGAAAATCAATGTTTTCTTTTTTACATATGTCAACACCTTTAGCTACCGTAGTCAAACGAGGATTAGGTTCTACACCAGACAGCTCGTGAACAACCGCGTTAATAGACTGAAGTTCAGCTTTCACTTCGTCGTATACCCCATTTCGTTTGATACTTCCTCCACCGTATACTAACAGAACGTTTACTTGTTTTTGATAAGAAGCAAGCTCTTGCGATAGTTTCGTAATTTGATTTTTTCCAAAGTATAATTTTGTAGGATTGTGCTGCAAAAATATATTCATGTTCTACACCTCTAGTTTTCATTTCTTATAAAAAGTGTAGCACGAAAGCAGCTTCATCATTATTGAAGATTCTCTATATCTATTATCAATATTTTTGATAACCTTCTTGTATAAGTGAAATAAATTGTTGAATAGGTGCTGTCAGCCATTTTTTCTTTTTAAATATAAGCTGTGAATAAAGATAAAATTCTTCATGATCAAACGGGATTTTAATCAGTTTTCCGCTTTCAATCTCTTGTTTTACCGCTATTTCTGGTACAAGAGCAATACCTAGATTATCCGCTACGCACTGTTTAATCGCTTCAAGACTGCTAAATGAAATCACCGATTGCATATGAATACCCCTGCTGCGTATCATCTCTTCTAAAAGAGTACGATAAGGGCAGCCGCTCTCGGTTAAAATGATGGTTTCTCCTTCAAACTCTTCCATTACAACGTTGTTTTTTTCACTAAAAGAATGAGAAGGCGAAGCAATCATAACCATGTTTTCTTTTCGAATAGGAATCACTTCTAAACTTGAAGAGGTTTGAAGGCGATCAAGCAAAACGGCTACGTCATACTTTCCGTCAATAATTCCTTGTGTTAAATTTGGACATAAACCCGCTTCTAGCATAATCTTTAGAGAAGGGTGCTGCTTTTTTAATTCCCTAATATACGGTGTAATAAAATAAGCGGCCAGCGACTCCACGGTCCCTATCGAAACCATGCCTCTTGCATCTTCGTTCGTAGTAAGACGCTCTTTTGCTTCATTTAATAACTCAGTTACTTGATTCACATAATAAAGCAATTCTTCACCAGGCTGAGTCAGCTTCATTTTTTGTCCTGTTCGTTCAAATAGTTTTTGACCGTAATGACCCTCTAATTTTTTTATATGAGTGGTAACGCTTGACTGAGCATACCCTAATTCCTCACCCGTTCGTGTATAGCTCCCCCACTTCGCTACTTCTTTGAATGTATATAAATAGTTAATATCCATGTGCTGCTCCTTATGTGCTGCTGTTTTGTTTCGTTATCCATATGCTAAAGCTGTTCTTAATCAGAACCTATACGTAAATAGAATCAAAGTACAGTATAAGCGAACTCGTTTTGCCAAGCAATTTTATAGTCCCTAAAGATTCTTTTTATTTCAGGCAATTACACCGTTTTTTGTTCATAGAATTTAAAAAAACTATAAAAAGAAAGGGTGTATGTTGTGATAGATTATAAAGAAGTGCTCTATAAAGGAAAACGCTTTGTACTGATTCACGTATATGATTCAGGATACTGTGAAATTCGACCGGTTAATCATTCTTTTAAAGTGGAACTTGTGCGGTTAGATGAGGTAGAAGAATGCGGATAACCACGGTAAACGCAGCCAATGCAGCTGCGTTTTTGTTTGTATTATAAACAAGTGGATGAGATAAAAATAGCTGAATTGGCTGGCCTTTTACACAATTTCTTCCTGTATACTTTGTAACTAAGGATATCCGCACTTATTTAATTTATATATTTACCTGAGGTGATGACATGAAAAAAGGCTGGCTGGAATGGATATTATTATCCGTTGCGTTAATTTGGGGAGCCAATTATACAATCGGAAAATTTGGAGTTGCTCATATGTCTTCCATCCAATTTAGCGCGCTGCGTTTTATAATGGTTGCTCCTATTCTTTTACTTATTACAGGAATCATAGAGCGAGGCATTCGTATCGAAAAAAAAGACTGGGGACGTTTAATAGCGGTCAGTATAGTAGGGGTTACGCTCTATCAAACGCTGTTTATGGTATCCGTTAAGTATACGACAGCTACTAATGCTTCTTTACTTATTTCGATGTCTCCTATTTTCACAGGAATCTTAGCTATATTATATAAGCATGAAGCTTTTTCATTAAAAACACAGCTAGGCTCTGTGCTTGCTTTTTTCGGGGCTGCGTTTGTACTGCTGTTTGGTCACTCTAGTCATGCGCTGTCGCAGCTTGCATGGTTCGGAAACATCATGGGGATTGTAGCGGCCATTGCGTGGGGCTGGTACCCAATTTTAGCAAAACCTTTAGTCGTAAAATATTCTGCTTTGCGCGTGACTGCCTGGTCTGCTTTGATCGGGGCTATTCCGCTTACTGTCTACTGTCTTTTCACCTATCAAACGCTTATCTGGCCAACAGATATAGGCAGCTGGAGCTCTCTGGCATACTCTGTTCTGTTCGTGACGGTGTACGGGCTGGTGATGTGGTATGTAGGAATTGGAAAAATTGGCTCTACAAAAGTAATGGTCTACATGTATGTTATTCCTTTGTTTGCCGTTGTTTTTGCTGCTGTAGCCATTGGAGAAACCATCAATTCCATGCAGCTGCTTGGAGGACTTATTATTTTTAGCGGTTTGTATATTGTTAAAAAAACCCCTGCTCCTAAAACGACTCTCAAACTAAAAAAAGCAAACTAAAAAGAGTAACAGGTTCGGTCGATGCGTTGATGCATGGTAACGAATAGCGCTCAGATTTTTTCTGAGCGTTATTCGTATACTGTTTTAATGCCCTAATTGAATGAAACACCCGTTAGTTTGATTAATGAACATTTTTTAGTTTATATTCATGAGTGATTTTATGCTGAATGTGTATGCGTTTAAAGCCGTTTCGTTCATAAAATAACGTCGCTTCGTCCGTATCTGTATATAAAGCGAGAGTGTTATAATAGTTCCCTGCATAATGAATGATTTCTTTTAAAAGTCGCTTACCTATACCCTTTCTGCGAAACCGAGCTGAAACATAAAACCTTCTTACTCTTCCAACGTTAGTATGCTCCACAAGGTACGTTAGCCTGATGATTCTCATATACCTTCTCTCCGTTCAGCAGGTGTCTTGTCTATTTCGATAGAATGCTTGTTATACATGAATGCTGCCATGCCTGTTAGAGCTGTCATTAGCAAAATGAAGCTTGAAAATAGATATACAAACCTTACCCCAAATAGATCGGCTACTGTACCTACAAACGCGATAGAAAGAATAAACACAGCCTGGACAAGAGTTGATTTTGCCGCTATTACTTTAGGAAATACCGAACTGCTGCAGACATTTTGATAAATGGTTTCCTGCGCTGCGTCTCGAAGCTGATAGGCAGGACCCATCATTATCAAAAGTACTAAAGCTAGATACGGATTTGTTACTAAACCGTAAAAACCGGTTAAAACAGCATAACCAATTGAGCCTGCGAACATAAGAAGCAAAAGCCTTCCTTTTACGATAGAAGACATTTGATACACGATAATTCCTCCCACTATGCTTCCAAAATAATATGCACCGTTTATATATCCCCACCATGCTTCTCCTTTTCCAAGCACTTCTTTCACAAAAGAAAGAGTAATAGCTCCAATCCAAACGGTTCCAACGAGTGATTCAATTATGTCCATTATAACGAGTGCTCTGATGCGTTTATGTATCCATAAAAAGCGCCATCCTTCCATTAGCTTTGCCACGCTTCGCTTTTCTGGTTGTTTGTATACATGAGCTTCTTTTATAAACAGCAAGCAAACAAACGAGAACAGTAAAAGACCTTCCGTTATAAATAAAGAATAAGTGAATCCTGTTAAAGACAAAACGAAACCACCAAGGGACCACCCTGCAAATAGAAAGGTTTGGTCAATTGTTGAAAGCAAACTGTTCGCCTGCATTCTTTGGCTATCACTTACTAAGCTGCGGACAACCGACGTTTTGAAAATGAAAAAAAAGCCGTTAAAAAAAGAAATGATCCCAACAATGACAAAACACATCGCTAGTACTGTGACTGTAAATTCTTGTGTGAGTAGCATATACAATCCAGCGAGCATTCCTATTTGTATAACCTGTACAGCCCGCATAATATGAATAGATTTATATGTATCGGCTAGTAAAGGTACGCTAAGGCCACTGAGGAGGCGAGCAATTAAGCTCGTCATTGTAATCAGTGATGCAAGAGCTGTTGAACCAGTGTTTTGATTTATATAGGAAGTGAGTGCCATTGTATACAGAACAAAACCTAAATTTGTGCTTACTTGACTTGCTGCTAAAAAATAAAAACGCTGGGTCAATTTTTTCTCCTTTCTGTTAGACGTAACATGTAAATGGATAATGTTTTTGTTAATTTTTCCCTTTTTAAACTATAACACTATTTGACGAAATCCAAAACTATCTATAATTTAGTAGATGGAGGTTTTTATGTTTAAATATAGTTTTCTTATTGTTCTTATTGCTTTTTTACTTATTAACTTTAACGGCCAGGAAAATCAAATTGTAGGTGGGAGAATAAAAAAAGAGCGAAGTGAGGTTTTCTTTGGAGAATATGACAGCTTTACAGGCCGCTACTCTCGGAGCATTAAACTCAAAAAAGGCGTAACCTATGCTTTTACGCTATCTAAAAACACTAAAAGTGGAGACCTTTCTCTATATGTAGAAGATCCAAGACGTACACGTTTCTTTGAAATGGCCAATAACTCTCTTTATTTAACACCTGAAAAAACGAAAAGATATCGTATTAACTTTATAGGCTCGGAGCATAAAGGCTCTTTTCAGCTTTACTGGAAAAGCAGCGTTCAAAGGGATAATGAAACATCTGGTTAATGCCATGTGATTTAGACAACGTTTAAACGAGGAGGAATGGTTTATGATGATTAATCAAGCTGTCCTGTACACTCATCTACTGGACGAAATGAAGGATTTTTATGTAAATTCTCTCGATTTCCCTTTAACCGCCGTTTCACCGCGTTCTTTTTCCATCAAAGTTGGTGAAAGTGAGCTAACTTTTAAAGAAACTTCTCTACATACAAAGCCCTTTTACCATTTTGCTTTTAATGTTCCAGCAAACCGCTTTATGGAAGCAAAACAATGGGCTACTCAGAGAGTCTTCCTCAATACAGAAGAGAAGAAAGATGACATTTATTTTGAAGCATTTGATGCTCATTCGTTTTATTTTGAAGACCCAGCTCATAATATTGTTGAATACATTTCAAGACATTCAGACTGCCCGCCATCCAACGCCCCCTTTTCTTCTAGGTCGCTTTTAAGCATAGGAGAAATCAACTTGACAACGCCTCATGTCCGCTCTGCAGGGACACAGCTTATTAACTCCGGTATCACCGTGCGCAACAACAGGCTATTAAACGAGACCTTTAACTTTTTAGGAAGCGGCAGTGCGTTTTTTCTTGTAGGGCCGCCTAAAAGACGGTGGTTTTTTTCGAACCGAGACTCTGAAGTTCATCCATTAACGGTGAAGGTTAATCATTCTCTAGCAGTTTCGCTCGACGAAAAAGGAATGCTGAAGATTACGCAAGAATGATTATTTTTTCAATAAAGCCACGTAACAAGCGAACTTGTTACGTGGCTATTTTTGTTCAAAATTCAGCTCGTACTCCACCTATAGGTTTTGTATATAGTTTTCGATGTCCTTTCTGTTCATCAGCATAAAAACCTTGCAATCCTCATCGTTTCTAAGCTTTTCAAACCGTTTTCTCATCTTTTTTTGCCGCTCTCTGTAAGTCGTAAGAATAAACGTAAAAAATGACCAATCTACTTTTTCAGGGCAGCCTTTTGCCATATCTTCACGCGTTTTTCTTGCATATACGATTCTCCGCTTTATTACTCGGTACACACAAACGATTAGCGGCAGCTCTAAATAAATAATGGTATCTGCACGCTTCACTCGCAGGTCATACGAATTGCTGTAGTTCCCGTCGATAATCCAGCTGTCTTTTTTTACAATGTGCTCCTGCAATTCTCTAAAACTATCATTGTCTCTTTCCGTCCAGCCCGGCTGCCAATACAGGCTGTCTAAATGATGTACGTCTAGATCAAGCTTTTCCCCTAATTTCTTGGCAAATGTGGACTTTCCTACTCCTGGAGAAACGCCCATTATCAGCACTCTTTTCATCTCATCACCTTACCTTTTTAAAAAATAAAGCTAATTGAAGAGAAGGCAACTGTTCATACTGATTAGGTGTACTAAAAGCAGACTGCTGTATAAAGCAGCTCCATGTTAGTATTTTTATTCGCATAATTTTCAGATAACATATAAACATTCATCATAAATTTCTGTATTCCTTCTTGCTTTGTAGTAAATAGGTTGCTTTTATTAATCGTTTCCTTTACCTTAAATGTGAGTATATAAAAGTAAGGTGAAAAAAATGAATGCATCTATGCTAAAGAGATTTTTACGAAACCTCGGGATTTTTATTTATATTGTCATCGCAGCTATTAATATTTACTTAACGAGAAATGACTTAGGCGATATGCTTACTCGCCTTGTGCTGCTGACTATTTTACTTCCTTTGTTTTTTAGTTTTGTGTATGCGTTAGGAAAATCACATTTTAAAAGACAAGAAGAGCTCGCTGAACAAGAGAAGAAAAAAGAGTAAAAAAAGCCTTTTATCGAGGGAGATTCCCCTTTCTAAAAGGCTTTTTACTTTTTTTCATATAACTGAACATTAACTACATTAGGATTAACGTGATACTGCTTGGCAAGTTGATTTACGATTTGCTGAATCTCCTTCTTCTTATAGGAAGAAAGTTGTTCGGCGGGCAGAAGAACCAGAACTTGAGCTTCCGCATAGTCATTCAGCACTCTAACTTCTTGAAAACCATGCTGCGTCAAGACAGCTTTTAACGCTTTTTCAAAGTCTGTGCTTTCTTTTGGAACAGCTATGGAGAGCTGATCGTAAGAAAATAGCGAAACTTCTTCTTCAGGCTTTGTATACACCGCCCAAGCAGTTGTCAGCACTGTGACCGCAATCCCAACATTCAATATCCAGACTTTCATATCATGCACGCTCCTTTTAATCGAGTTTGTTCATGATATGAAAAGATTTATTGGTTCATGCGTTATCTTCCTAACCATCCTCCGTCTACGGCAAGCAAGTGTCCGTGAATATAAGCAGACGCATCAGATGCTAAAAAGACAACCGCTCCTTTAAAATCATCTGCCTGTCCCCATCTGCCTGCAGGAATACGTTCAATGATTTGTCTGCTGCGCGTTTCATCGTTAATAAGTGCTTCATTCATATCAGTGGCAATGTACCCTGGTACAATTCCATTAACGTTTACGCCTTTTGCTGCCCATTCATTAGACAAAGCCTTTGTAAGCTGAGCAACGCCGCCTTTTGCTGCGGCATAAGCTGGAACGGTAATGCCTCCTTGGTAAGAAAGCAAAGATGCCATATTAATGATTTTTCCGCTTCCTTGTTTAAGCATTTGGCGGCCGGCCTGCTGACATAACAACCATACGGTTTTTAAATTAACGTTCATAACAGCGTCCCAATCTTCTTCTGCAAAGTCTACAGCGGGTGAACGTCTTTGAATGCCCGCGTTGTTCACTAAAATATCGAGCTTGCCAAAATAAGCAACAACCGATGAGATCGCTTCGCTTACTTCAGAAGCATTTTCCAGATCACAATTAATAATAAAACATTTTCTTCCGAGACGTTCAATTTCTTCTTTTACTCCAAGAAATTCCTTTGATCGCTGCAGCAGAGCGATATCCGAACCTGCTTCTGCCAAAGAAATCGCCATTGATCTTCCAATTCCTCTTGTTGCTCCTGTAATCGCTGCTACTTTACCATCTAAAGAAAACAAATCTACTGTCATTGTTCATTCCCCTCTCCGTTTGGTGCAAATAAAACCTTAAGTGATTCATCAGGCCGCTGCATAAACTCAAACCCTGCTTGAATATCTTCAAGCGGCAGTTTATGAGAAATTAAAGAATCTGCTGCTATTTCACCGTTTGCCAGTAAATCAATAGCCGTCTGAAAATCTTCCCTTGTATAACATCTTGTTGTAGTTAATGAAATTTCTTTAAAGTGCATTGCTGCTAAATTTACTTTTGGAGCGCTTTTATATACGCTCACCACCACAATCTCTCCTTGAATACGGCTTGTTTCAACCATTTGTTTTGCTGTAATTTGATTTCCGGCTACTTCAAATACAACGTCTGCACCGACGTCATTCGTAAGCAAACGCACTTCTTTTACGACGTCTTTTTTCGCTGCATCAATTGGTATAAAGCCAAGTTCTTTCGCTTTAGTTAAGCGGTAAGAACTAATATCTGAGATCATTACTTTTTTTGCACCTGCTCGTTTCGCAATCATCCCGATCAGCAGTCCAATAGGTCCTGCCCCTAAAATGACAGCTTGGTCCCCTACTTTCAGCCGCGAGCGTCGTACTGTATGTACGGCAACCGCTACAGGTTCTGCAAGAGCAGCATGCGCACTAGACAGTTTCTCCGGCAAGAGGTGAAGGCGGTTCACTGGAACAGCTACGTACTGCGCAAACCCTCCATCTTGATCAATGCCGATTAGTTTTAACTTTTTACAAACGTGAAACTGTCCTCTTACACAGGCTTCACACGTTCCGCAGCTAAGCGTAGGTTCAACTGTTACGCGGTCACCTAAAGAAAATTCCGTTTCCCCTCGAATCTCTTCTATAACTCCGCTGAATTCATGCCCCATAGTGAGTGGCGCCTGTGCTCTAGGGTGTTTTCCAAAATAAATCATCATATCCGTTCCGCAAATTCCAGCATGAGATACCTTTACAAGCGCTTCTCCTTCTTTTATAACCGGTTTCGCTTTTTGCTGCATAACGGCTTTTGTTTCTGAAACGTAGACACCTGCTTTCATTTCTCCATCCCCTTTGTATACTTGTCGACAAGAAAAAGGGAAAAAGTTCAAAAACATTTTGAATCTTTTATCCCTTTTTTATGCTTCATTCAAAAGTGAAGCTGTTATCGTATTTCGCGTGTCTTCAAAGTGACGCTTCACTTCATCTTGAATACGTTCTGTATTTTGAGACTTTAATGCCTTAATCATCTCATGATGCTGCTTAATCAGTGGGAGCACAGCTGCTTTATCATCTCGAAATCTTTTTTCAGTGGTAATTAAAAGAGCAGCTAAAATAATTTCACGGATGCTTTCCCACAATTTTAATATCCGCTTGTGGTCTGCTTCGATAATCACGAGCTCATGGAACCGCAAATCTTGATAAGCAAACTCTACATAGTCATCGTATTTAGCTGCCATGGTCATTTGATCAATGCTTTGCTCAAGCTTTTTAATAAGCGAATCATGGTTGACTTCAGATAAACGTTCTAAGACAAAATGTTCTAAAAGCAGACGAACATCGTACAGCTCGTTTAAATCCCTTGTTGTTAAACCAATAACAACTGCTCCCATTCGCTGTAAATCAATGAGCCCTTCGTTTGAAAGAGTCCGCAGCGCTTCTCTTATAGGAGATCGACTCATTCCAAACTCCGCCGAGAGCTGATTTTCTGATAGTACGGTTCCTTTCTTCAGCTCGCCGCTCATAATTTGAATTCTTAATTTGCTTACAACTTGTTCTCCCAGCGAGGCTCCGCGAAGCCATCTTTCCGGGTAGGTTACCTTTTTAATGTGTCATCACTTCCTTAGCCAACTTGTATACAAGTATTCAAGATTTAGTATATAGATAAGAAACTGAATTGTAAACGTTTTCTTTATAAAATGTATATTTTTACAATTCTTTCTTACACTAAGAACTACTGATAAATAAAAGGTGGGAAGATGAATGAATCAAATGATATTATGGGGGATTCTTGTTATTCCATGGTTTTTATTGCTGCTGCTTGATAAACAGCGTGTTAAACGATTTTTTACTGTAGGGTTATTTGCTGCATTAATGATGACAATCGCCTATCAAGTAGCGGAAAAAATGCACTGGTGGACGGTTCAAGAAAATGTATTTTTTCTTACTAGCATGGGAGCAACGATTTATTGCCTTCATATTGTGATTACAATCTTTGTCTTTTACCTTACGTATCCCGGATTTATCTTGTACATAATTGTTAACATTATTTTGGATTTGATTCATGGTTATGTTATTGTTCCTTTTCTCGCTAAAATTGGGCTTTATAATCTGTATGAAATTAGTCATTTTGGTCTTTTCCTCGTCATGACTACCGTAGCCATTATACTTTACTTATTCCAACGGCTGCTTGATTTTATATTTGAAGAAAGCCATGCATAAAAAGCCACAGCAAACGCTATGGCTTTTAATCAATAAAAAAATGGAATAACCGTATCTCCGCGAATCGGTTCAATAGCCGCATGAAACTGAATTCGCAAACTTTTTGACGTTTCGATGTCAGAGGCATCCATGACGTGAAAATGAATGTGGGGCTCAGATGAATTTCCGGAATTTCCACATCTTCCAAGCAGCTTTCCTTTACGAACTACATCTCCTTTTTTCACAGAAACCGACCCTTTCTTCAAATGTGCAAGCACACTGTATTCTTTCCCTTCATGCTCAATAATAACGTAGTTTCCTAAGGGATTTTCTTTATTGGTGTGCCCAATTTCATTGTCTTTTTGGCCGTCAGCTGCTGAAACGACAACTCCTTTTAGCGGTGCTACAACCTTTTTTCCATAGGCATAGTAATCTTCGTTTTTCATTCCACCATTTTTATAGCTTTTCTTTCCTTTTTGCACGACTAAATCATACGCATACCTTTGGTTTTCGACTGGATGGTGATAGTTCAACACCTCATGCTTTCCTCCCCAATAGACAAACCATTCACTTTGAATCGGCATCGTATATTTGTTTGTAGTCCATCGATCTCTCTCTGAAAATGATTCTATAGGAGCAATCACAAGTGCTTGTATAATGTTATGTTCATCAAACATAACGCTGATGGCTTTTGTCTGCGTAGAATTTAACCAAATAAACTGCTCAATTTGAGGAGTTAAGTAAAGATTTGTTTCTAGTCTGTAGAACTGTTCTCCTTGATTAAACAATCTGCTCTGCTCCAAAAATTGCTGAAGCGAAACTTGACGCTTAAATTCTTCGCTTACACAATCATAAAGCTTCTGAAAATCTCCTTCTGCAAATAAAGTTCCAAACTCTTCTCTGATATTCACTTTTCTCTCTGTATCCATCATTTTAATCCACCCTTTTATATGTATTTCAATTTGTTTGAATTATCTATAAGTAATACGTTTTATCTTATAAAAAGGTTTCATTTTCCAATTATTCTATCTCAAAATCTTCCTCTATGCCGTATTTACAATTTTCTCAATCCATTTTATACTTATTTTACAAATATTTGAAAGGAGGTGCAGTATGATGAAAATAACGTTAAATAAAAAAATCAAGCTGCGCCGAGTAAGTATTTTTGGCGCTTAAATTTTAAGGAGATTTCACAATGAAAGTAGCATTAGTACGTCATTACAAAGTAAACAAAGGGCTTCCAGAAAACCACCGCTTATCTACGGATGAACTAGTGGCTTGGTTTCAGGAATATGATGAATCAGATATTACGTATGGAGAGACTGATTTGAATAATATCGAATGGAAACGCTGTTTTTCAAGCGATATGCCGCGAGCACACAAAACGGCAAAGCATATTTATAAACAAGAGATCACTCTTCTTCCGGAGCTTAGAGAAATACCTATGCCTATTATTCCATTAAAATTCAAACTTCCTTTTATTCTCTGGGTATTACTGTTTCGCATGTCCGGACTCATCAACAAACAAGTTCGTAAAGATATGGCTGAGACTAAGAGAAAAGTAGCAGCAGTGCTAGATCGCGCTATTTCCGAGTCAGAAGACGATTTGCTGATTGTCAGCCACGGAGGAATTATGAAGTTTATGCGTAAAGAACTTATAAAACGTGGCTTTAAAGGACCTCGGTTTGATATTGCTGTTAACGGGAAGCTTTATCTTTTTGAAAAGCAATAGAATGAAGATCACCAGAAAAATTTTCCTAAAAAAGTCGCAGAGATCAGTCCCTGCGACTTTTTAATAACCATTTTCTTCGATTGTTAGTGCTTCACGCAAAGCGATATCTTTGCGGATATTATGAGCGATTTCACGTGTGATTTCTCCTTTTTCATAAAGCTCTTGCACCGTTTCCCGCTCGGTATGAAACGCTTTATAACATAAATCTCTCGTTGTTTTTTTACGTTTGCGTGAATTATACTCCGTACTCTCTTTTCTAAGTCTCGCCATAGATCTATGATATTCACTAATAATAGCAAGTGAAATCATTCGATTTTCTTCGTTCATATTTTCTTTGATGACCTTTATCGCTTCTTCAATCATTTGAATACGTACTTTGTTCACTTTGGTTCTTCTGCGCAGGCTTTGTTTTCTTAACGCCTGCTTATTCGGTGAAAAAATTCGGACTAGTAATAATAAAACTTTTTTAAACCTCATCCAGCTTACCAATAATTTGTACCTTACACGATTGGTTACAGCCATTTCAAGCTTGTGCGTATGTTCCAAACAAATATACGCTGTCTCACGGTCTATTTTTTCCTCTTTTAATAGCTTTTCCACCAATTTCCCCTTGGCCTGAAGAGCCAGCAATCGAATTTCTTCTTCATACTGTTTGTTTTCAGAGGCTTCTAAAGGATGAGTTTTAACGATGATGTTATTAATCGTTGTATTATACGTTGAAATTAAAGAAAGGGCTGCTCCACGATTTTCCTCGGTCATTTCTCTTTTTAACCGCTGAATAGCAGCTTTGTGCACTTTAATGCGGGCTTTGACCTCTTTTGTATTGCGCTCAGGCTTCTTCGGCGCCTTTTCTGTTTTCGCAATGACAGGTAAAAGAATACTTGCCGCAACTAAGGTTAACAATATAACGCCTGCTGCTAGAAAAATAATCAAAGAGCGTTCCGGGAAATCACTGCCATTCTCAAGCGTATAAGGAATCGAAAACGCTCCGGCTAACGTAACAGCTCCTCGTACACCTGAAACCGTAATAATGCCAATAGACCGGGTCTCAGGTTTTAGATGCTTGTTATTTTTGTAATACCAGCCTACTGACCATGACACCATCACCCAAATAAATCGTAATACAAACAAAAAGACAGTAATAATCAAAATATAAAGAAGCACTTGTCCATTATTAAAGTTTGGATCTTGAATAATTGCTTTCGCTACTTTTGGTATTTGCAGACCAAGCAGTACAAACACCAAGCCATTTAACAAATATAAAATAACCGTCCAAGTACTTTTTGATACTACTTTAAGCTGCTGGTTAGGTGATTCCTCTCGGTCGCGCTCAATCGCATGCACAATGCCGCCTGCTACAACTGCCAAGATTCCTGATAAATGAAAATGTTCAGCAATGTAGAAGACAACAAATGGAGTTAGAATTTGTATTAACATATGAATCGTAATATCTTCCATTCCTAAACGTCGAACAAGTACACGCAGTCTGATAATCAGAAAAGCGATAAATGCTCCTACAAACAAACCGCCCAGCGCTACCCAAAGGAACTGAAATGTAGCATCTACTATTGAAAAGACGCCCGTTACGGTAGCAGCTACTGCTACTTGAAACGCTACAAGACCAGAGGCATCATTCATCAGCCCTTCGCCTTCCAGCAAATGCATAATTCGCTTAGGCAGCTTTACTCGGCTCGCCATAGCTCCAACAGCCACTACATCTGTTGGGGACAAAATAGCGGCTAGTGCAAATGCCGCCGGTAACGGAATGGAAGGGATGAGCCAATTGATTAGATACCCTCCTGCTGCCACCGTTACGAAAACCAGTCCCAGCGCTAGTAATAAAATAGGTGTGCGAAGCTTCCAAAGAGCAGCTCTTGACACGTTTTTCCCGTCATTAAATAATAGCGGAGCAATAAATAAAATAAAAAATAACTCAGGCTCTAAATGTACATCCCCGCCAAATGGCAAGATAGCAAGCCCTGCTCCCAAAGCTATTTGAACTAAGGGAACAGGAATAAATGGTACAAAATGATTAATGATATTAGATAGACCAATCAAAGCCAATAAGACTAATATCGTCAGAAAAAATTCCATAAAAACAATCGACTCCTACTTCTATTTACATCCTTTTAAAGGTATCACGTTATCTCTTTTCATTCATTTTATAGTGTTTAGTTTACGCTTTTTCTGCCAAAAAATGTTGCGAGTTATTAAAAAGTGCTCTTTCTTTTCGGTAAGTTTATTTCTACGGACATTAAGGGAACAGTATACATGATATTCTTTATTTACCATATAAATCAGCTCATCAAACTTTTATAAGGGAGGTGTTCCCTTATCCGTTTCAACGGGGTAAGGAGATAAATTTGGAAACAGTAAATGTCATTTTATTCATCGTACTAATCATATTAACAGCCTTTTTTGTTGCAACGGAATTTGCCGTCATTAGGGTACGGTCGACTAGAATCGACCAGTTAGTTGAAGAAGGAAACCGGAACGCTTTAGCAGCAAAAAAAGTAGTATCAAATTTAGATGGTTATCTTTCAGCCACGCAGCTGGGCATTACGGTTACCGCACTGGGTCTAGGCTGGATAGGTGAACCTACGGTAGGTCATTTATTAGAGCCCCTTATTGACATGCTTCCTTTTGCTACATCACTTTCGCATGTCATATCTTTTGTTCTTGCTTTTTCGATTGTCACATTTTTAAATGTGGTAGCTGGAGAACTTGCGCCCAAAACAGTGGCGATTCAAAAAGCCGAACAAGTGACGCTGTTATTTTCTCGTCCTCTTATTCTTTTTTCTAAGCTACTTTATCCGTTTATTTGGCTTTTAAACCACTCAGCAAGAGGCGTTGTCGGATTATTCGGCCTGAAGCCAGCTTCTGAAAATGAAGTAGCTCATAGTGAAGAAGAACTTAGAATTATTTTATCTGAAAGCTATGAGAGCGGTGAAATTAATCAATCGGAATTTAAGTTCATGAATAATATTTTTGAATTTGATAATCGTACGGCTAAAGAAATCATGGTGCCTCGTACAGAAATTGTTAGCGTATCAGCAGATGAAACGATAGAAGAATTCTTAAAGATGGCTAGAGTAGAGCAATATACTCGCTATCCAGTAGTTGTAGAGGGGAACAAAGATCAAGTGGTGGGATTAGTTAATATTAAAGAAATATTAGCGGATTACATAAAAGAAGATGATATTAAACCACGTACCGTGCAAACGTATATGAAACCCATCATTCAAGTCATTGATTCCATCGCCATTTACGACTTATTGCTTAAAATTCAAAGGGACAGAATTCACATGGCCATCTTAATAGACGAGTACGGAGGAACAACAGGGCTTGTAACGGTAGAAGACATTTTAGAAGAAATTGTTGGTGAAATTCGTGATGAATTTGATGATGATGAAATACCGGACGTACACAAAATTAATGAAAATCACTACGTACTAGATGCGAAAGTGTTGATTGAAGAAGTAAATGATTTACTCGGAACAAATATTGAACAAGAAGATGTTGATACCATTGGCGGCTGGATGCTGACCGAAAAGTTTGATCTCGCTAAAGGTGATAGCATCAAAAACGAAAGTTTTTCATTTAAAGTCATTGATATTGAACATCACCATATTAAACGAATCGAAATAACAAAGGAAAAAAGTACGGATCCCAGCTGATTATCCGTACTTTTTTTGATGCTCTTTTTTCAATTGCAAGTACTCTTTATTCTCTCGTACCTCCTTCCATTTTTCCATAAAAATAGATGCCGATTCTGCTTTTTGTTCATCAATTTGCCGTTCGTTAAGCTCTCCGTCTTTGCTGTATTTCTTTCCGCCTTTGTAGTTCGCGTAGCGCCTGGATCGCGTGTATCCCATTTGGAGAAATTTCCGGGCCATGTCCATTCCAACAAAATCGTTTTTTTCTTTGTAGGTTAAAAAAAGCTGATAGATGGCCTCCGCGGATTCCTCAGCAATTTCAGGTGTTCGAAAGCGCCAATGAGGAAGAATTTCACTTTTATACGGCTCAACAAGGAGAACTCCTTGTTCTCCTTTTCCTACTCTATACTTTTCAGGATGTTTTCTAAAATCGATATGTTCAAAGTCAAGTGAATAATCAAATGCCACGGCTCTTCCCTCCTTTTTAATCTCTACCCTTTACAAATGAATGGTAAAACTTTTCTTAAAGAAGTTTTTCACATGCAGATGCGGGTAATAATAGGTGGATAAGTATGACTAACTTTTTTCTCCATGCTAAAAGAAGTCCGAACTTATTAAATCATGGTACGGGAGCTTTCTATCAAATTCGACATTATTGAAAAGAAGATGTCTCCGTGATGTCTGCTGTCATTAAGGCATTAACCGTAATCGCTGAAACAAATCGCTCTGCCATCAAAAACGACGTATGGATTTTTTCTTCCTACATCGTAGAAGAAATGCAAAAAGAACAGTGGCTTAAAATGGACAAAGAGTTTCTTAATCAGCTTCTCAAAAACCTTGCAAAAGCTTGTGAGAAAAAATGCGCGTCTATGCCGATAGAATAAAAACAAAAAACGCCGCTCATCAACTGAGCGGCGTTTTCTTACGATATAAAATGCTCTATCTCTTTTCTCTTTTTCACTATTATGAGTTTATCGCTATATGAAGTACGAAGGATATGCAAAATTTCAGATTTACTTTACTTTTCGAAGTCCGCATTCCACTGAAACATTTTAATGAAAATAGAAAACGTCGGTGCATAATTTGCTTTTTCTATTTTAGCTTTTTGCAGAACATACCTTCTTAGAATAAACCAAACTCTTTTTAAATAATGCGTATCGAGAAAAATAATAAAATCAGCTTTATCAAAACTTCCTCTCACCCACATATAATGTACGCCTTCTATGATCCATTCTTTTGAAGCTATAATATGATGTAAACACTTTTTTCGATCCGCTTCACTTCTTCTTTTATCTCCTTCTTGTGTTCGTTCCCACATAACATTATCAAGTTCATAGTGAGGAAGTTTTAATTTATGAGCTAGCAAACGAGTAAAAGTCGTTTTTCCACTTCCAACCGATCCGACGATATGTATTTTTTTACATGGAGCGCTTTGCATACTTCATGTCCCCTACTTCAAGCCTATTTTTTACATATATTGTATCATTCAAGTTCCTTTTCTCTAATGCAAACCAGAACGTTTTATGCTAGTATTTTATGGTACTTGACTGACAGAAGGAGTGAAAACACAGTGCCTAAAACCCTTTTTGGAAAACTTACGCTGTTTTGGATTGGACTATTGTTATTGATTACGGGTCTATTTTTTTATTATAAATATACAAACCAAGGGTTTACCGCTGCAGATCTATTCTTTCGCGCCTCTCCTCCTTTAGCTGCTATTGGCTTCCTGTTAAGCGCAGCCGGACTATATGAAGAACGAGGAAGAAACAAGATAATTCCTCTCGTTGTACTCACCATTAGTTTTATCATGCTTTGCCAATCAGGCTATCACTTTCTCCATATGCATACTCCACCGCCGCGTCCTTGACTTTGTCTGACTCTCATTTATAAAAAAGCTTGTGCGTTTATTTTCTATTCAAATAAACGCACAAGCTTTTTTGTATAGGGATGCCTGTTTTTATCAAATAGCTGTGCACGGTCAAATTGATCGATAACCTCGCCTTGCTGTATAACCATCATGCGACTGCTCATAAATTTTACTGCTGCTAAATCATGTGAAATAAAAAGATAAGACAGCTGAAACGTCTCCTGTAAATCTTTTAATAAATTTAAAATCTTTGCTTGTACCGTAACATCAAGGCTCGCTGTTGGTTCGTCTAACAGTACCAAAGACGGACCTACGCTAATGGCACGCGCAATCGCTACACGCTGAAGCTGTCCTCCGCTGAGTTCATGAGGATAGTTCAACGCATATTCTGCGCTAATCCCGACTTTTTCTAACAAATAAAAAGCGATTTCTTTTTCATTCCTGCTCACATGAGATAAAAATGAAGGAACGGTTCGCTGCTGCCGCAAAGGCTCGAGCAAAGAATCGATGATTTTCACTTTCGGATTAAAAGAAGCCGCGGGGTTTTGAAATACCACTTGCATGCCTAGACGAGCTTGCTGCAGTTTTTTTCCTTTTAACCGGTGAAGAGGTTTTTCTTCAAACCATACTTCTCCCTGCTGAATTTCTGTTAACCTTAGCACACTTTTTACAAGCGTACTTTTTCCGCTTCCACTTTCTCCGACAATCCCTACACATTCCCCTTTATCGATATGCAGAGAAACATTATTTAGTGCTGTGACGGCTTTATACTGTTTCACAAGCTGCGTGACGCGTAATATACTTTTTTCTTTCATATTTTACTCCTATATCAACACTTTTTTCTGCGTATCTAACAATCGATCAGGCGTTTTCTGTAAAGAAGGAATGGCGTTAAACAGTTTTTTTGTGTAAAAGTGATGCGGAGCGCGAAGCAGAGATTCGATACTGTTTTCTTCCACGATTTCTCCTGCTAGCATAATGGCTGCCCGGTCCGCATATTTCCGCACATGACGCAAGTCATGGGTAATAAACAAAATGGCACAGCCTGCTTCTTCTTTCAGCTTATACAGCAGCTGAAGAACTTCAGCTGCTGCCACGCTATCTAAAGCCGTAGTTGGTTCATCTGCGATAATCAAGGCAGGCTTCATCACCAGCGCTAAAGCAATCGCTGCTCGCTGAAGCTGTCCTCCGCTCAGCTGAGCAGCATAGCTTTTATACACGCGTTCATCAGGTAAATTCACAGCTTTTAAAGCCTGAAATATAGCGGCTTTCCTGTCTTTTTTAGACAGCTTAGTATGTGTACGAATCGTTTCATCAAACTGCTTTCCAATTGTTAAAAAAGGAGTAAAAGCACTTCGATAGTCTTGAAAGATATACGAAATATCTTTTCCAAGGATAGGCGCCTCTCCTTTCTGCTTAAAGGTAATAGAACCTCCTTTAAGCGTTACACCTGAAGGCAGCAGTCCTCCTATCGAAGCAGCAGTGATGCTTTTCCCGCTTCCGCTTTCTCCAACGAGCGCCATCCACTGTCCTTGTTCGATTGTAAGAGAAACGTCTTTTACAATTTGTTTTGTTTTATTATGAATGGCTAGATGTTTTACTTCTAAAACGATGACGACCACCTCTTTTACTGATTAACTTGATATTTTCCTCGAATATATTCACCTAAAGCTGTAAACGTCAGCACAAATAAAATAATCGCTGCGCCTGGTATAAACATTAGCTGCGGAGCATTGTAAAAGTAGGCCCTGCCTTCATTTAGCATCGTTCCCCATTCAGGAGTAGGCGGCTGAGTCCCTAATCCAATATAGGATAATGAAGCCATCATTAAAATAATTTTCCCTATGTCCAGCGTAGCAAGAACAAGAATATGTCCTCCCACATGGGGAAGAAAATGGCGCAAGATTAAGGAAACTGTTCCCACTCCGTTTAATTTAGCAACCAGCACATATTCTTTTGACTTTTCTTGAAGCACAATACTGCGCACTACCCTTGCATAACTAACCCACTTTACAATAACCATCGCAGCAATTAAGTTAAATAATCCGGGCCCTAACAGCCCGCTTAAGACGATGGCTGCAATATAATCAGGAAAAGCTAAAAAAGCATCTACAATTCTCATTAAAAAGCGGTCTATCTTTCCTCCAATATATCCTGAAATTAAACCAACCGGGACTCCAATCAAAAGAGAAAGTGCTAAGACAAGAAAACTAGTCCCAATTGTGGTCTGAGCTCCAGCTACGATTCGTGAAAAAAGATCTCTGCCTAAGTGATCAGTCCCTAGCCAGTGATCACTGGTGGCTTTTTGAAGCCGGTCTTGCATATTGACTTGTGTGGGATCCATTGGTGTTAGCTGACTTCCAAACAGACAAAATAAAATAAGCGCAATACCACACACGCTTATTACTACAAAAGGAAGCTGCGGCTTTTTCACGTTTTATCCCCTCCCTTTACATAGAGCTGGGGATTTACATATTTGTAGCTCAAATCCACAAGTGAATTAATTAAAACAACAAACAGGCCCATCCACAAAATATACCCTTGAATCACAGGATAATCACGATTCATAATCGCATCAATAACTAATTTTCCAATTCCAGGATAAGCAAAAAGCACTTCAATAATAACCGTTCCTCCAAGCAAACTGCCTAAGCTCGTTCCTAAAATGGTAAGGATGGGTGTTAAGCTATACCGAAACGCATGGAAAATAAAAATGCGGCTTTCACTGATTCCTCTTGCTCGAGCAGATCGTACAAAATCTTGTTTCAATCCTTCTAGCAGACTAGCTCTAATCATTCGCATATACACAGCGGACATGGCAAAACCAAGCGTTAAAGAAGGCAGCACAAGATGAGCTGCTGTGCCTGTACCCATTGAAGGAAGCCATTGAAGACGTACAGAGAACAGCTGTATAAACAAAAGACCGAGCCAAAAGCTTGGAATAGACGCTCCAAGTAAGGAAATACTTCTGCTGAGGTAATCAATCCACTTATTTGGATATAGTGCTGATAGCGTTCCGAGCGGCACAGCTATTAACAGCATCACAACCAAAGATGCAGCCGTCAAGCGCAGCGTAGCCGGAAACTTCTCTACCAATTCATCGATGACAGGCTCTTTTGTCATATACGAAGACCCTAAATCAAACTGAAAAAAACGCGTCAGCCATTTTACATATTGAATATATACGGGTTCATTAAATCCTAGTTCTGTTCTCAAGTTATTCATTTGTTCCTCAGAAACTGCCACGTCTTCCACACGAAGCATTTGCTTAACCGGATCTCCTGGAGCTAGCTTCATTAAAACAAAGCTGAGAAACGATAGGATAACTAAAAAGATGAGTAATTCTATTATTCTTTTACCGATTAATTTCATATCTACTTCACATCTAAATCCTTTGTTATCACATAATATTCACTTTTGGTTGTAACCCAATTTTTCACATTGTCTTTATAGGCTACAAAATTGTTCGGGTGAACAATCGAAGAATGCAGCGTTTCCTTTTCTGCTATTTCTTCGGCTTGTCTTGCTAACTTATTGCGCTGTTTTTGATCAACCGTTTTATTAAGCTCATCAATAATGGAAGTTAATGCTGGTTCATGAAAATGTCCTACATTAAATGCTCCTCCCTCCATATAAAGAGCATTAAAGAAATATCCTGCGTCTCCTCGAGGCGCCGCTATTAGACTATATGTGACCATTCCCCAATCATCTTTTGTTGTCATATACTCATCCATGTTTTCAACTTGTTGAATATCTATCTTTACGCCAATCTTTTTTGCTTCTGACTGAAGCATTTGTGACATTAAAGGCAGTTCCGGACGATAAGGATATGTAACAAGCTTAAAAGAAAGCTGTTTCCCATTTTTTATTGCTTTTCCATCCTTGAGTATATAACCGGCTTTTTCTAAATATTTTTGAGCTTCACTTGGTCCATAGATTTTCGTTTTTTGATCGTTCGAAAAATCCAAACTCTCTAAAAATGGACCTTTTGCTGGTGACCCTTGACCTGCAAGCGCTGTGTCCACAACATCTTTTGGATTCTGTAATACATCAAACGCTTTTCTCACATTTTTATCTTTAAATGCTTCTTGCTTTGAATTATAGAAAAACATTTGATTTCTGAGGCTCGGCTGTATATCTACTACAATAGACGAATCTTGTTTTAATGTATTTAAGCTTTCAATTGCCGGACGATATACAATATCAGCTTCACCCGATTGTAAAGCGGAAGTTCGTGCATTTTCATCATCATTAAATGTTAACACAACTTCATCCAATTTTGGTTCCCCGCCCCAGTATTCTTTGTATTTTTTTACTTTCATTTCATTATCCGGTTTAAACGAAGCTACTTTAAATGGTCCCGTTCCCACTGGTTTACTTTTTATATCTGAAGTATCTACATCAATAATTGCCGTGTTTGGATGAACAAGTTCAGAAGGCAGCGTGGCAAGCGGCTCTGTTGTTATAATGGTCAAGATTTGGCCACTGGCTTTCATTTCTTTAATTTTAAGTGCACTTTTCATTGCTTCATTTTGTTTTATCGTTCTTTCTAACGAATGTTTCACGGCTTCAGCATTCAGAACTTTGCCATTTTGAAATGTAATCCCGTCTCTAATCTCAAATATCCAGGTCGTCCCATTATCTTCTGTTTTCCATTTCTTTGCGAGCCATGGTTCAATCCGTAATTGCTCATTCACTTTGACTAGTGTTTCCGCAATGCCGGCTCGTACAGTTGTGTAATTTAGCTGAGGATCGAGCGTATCACTTGGAAAATTCGATACAAAAGTAAGTGATTTCGTTTCACTCTCTTGTCCGGTACTCGCGGATTTACTCGAACATGCCGCTAGCATACCTATCGTACCGAGCGTTAAGCATAGCAGACTTATCTTTTTTCTCATATAAACCCTTCCTTCATTAAAAGCTATCCTTTTTATGTACTGTCTCTAACTATACTTTCCCTCCTTTAAATCGTAACGATTATTATTATCATAAAAAGTTTAATTTGTTTACCTTACTTTGTCAACAAAGGTTTTTAAAGGATAAAGGTGCTCTAACACCTATTTTCACCCGTTATGATGATTGAATTTATTGATAACGCATACAAATGAGCACAAAAAAAACAAAGCCTTCTCGAGGCTTTGTTTATGCAGCATGTTTTTTTCTTTTATATTTCCACATCATATATCGATAACGAATCGTGCAGCCTATACAATACCCCATCAGTGCTCCACCTGCAGCAAGAATTACCATTATACTAAATACATAGCCGATAAGCGTATAACCAAGTAAAAATGAAACGAAAGCAATCCCGATACATATCGTTGCAATCCATTGGTTAAAAAGCTGCTGATCCCGGTCTTCCATCTGATAAGAAGAAGCAGGTTTTTTAAGAAGCTTTTTTCCTGCCATGATTACAGGATTACGCTTTGTTGCAAGTGTGACTACTCCAACGAGAAAAGGCAAAAGTAAAAGCCACTTTGCCGCAAGTAAAGCGATCAAAACCGTTATAACGATAAAGAGTTGATTAAGCTGAACTAATGGTTTGGGAATGCTCATGGAACTCCTCCTTCTTAAAACCCATTATATAAATTGGTTTACTAATCTAAAAGAAAAAGCACTCCAAATAAGCGACAAGACTCATACAAAAAAGTTACATAATTTCACTAACGTACTTTAAGATCAGTATCGTAAATAAAATCAAGACAACGTATCGTAAAGAACGAATTCGACGTTGAAGAAGACGCTTTACATGCCTTTTATTACGCATATGGGTTCTTCCTTTCGTATATTGAATTGTCTCTAGACACACTTATATCATACTTTTTCGGAGAACACCAACGTCAGAAAAAATTGCCAAGAACCATAGCTTTATGCGCTTAGAAAGCCTTTTCTAATTACATCCCGTACATCATGTACAATCACAAATGCTTCCTCATCAATTTTTTTAATCAGCTTTTTAAGTTTAAGAAGTTCTTGTTTATTAATGACCACATACAAGATTTCTTTTGATTCTTTTGTATAGTTCCCTCGACCGTTTAGAATCGTTACTCCATGATCAAGCTGTTCATTGATTTGATCTGCTACTTCATTTTTGTTGCTTGAAATAACGGTAACGGACTTTTTGGCATCAAATCCTTCAATAACGAAGTCAATTACTTTTGTTGTAATGTAAAGCATGACGATCGTAACATGACGATCGTAAATAGTAGCTTTTCGATTCCAATAATAAAATAAGAAGCCTATACCACTAGTAAATCAACAATTAAAAGTGCATGATTGACTTTCCAGTTTAAAAACTTATTTAGAATTCGAGCAATAATGGCTGAACCTGCTGTTGTTCCACCAACGAGCAAAATCATCCCAATTCCAACGCCTAGCAGTACACCGGCAAAAACCATGCCAATGAGCTCTTCATGAAGATGAAGAGCCCAACCTTCAGTTACGTGAAGAAAAATAGATGTAGCAATAATCGTAATCATCGTATAGACGATCGTTTTTTTTCTCTAAAAATTTATACCCTACGATAAGCAACATACCGTTTAGAATAAAGTTAGTGACACCCGTTGAAAGATGCGTTGTATAATATAAAATAATGGATATACCCGTAACGCCTCCTTCACCTAGTCCTATTGGAATGACAAACATGTTAACGGCAAGTGAAAATACAAACGAACCTATTAATAAAAAGATGATATCTTTTACTGTTTTACTCATCGATTAAACCCTCCCCGGCATAAAAATTCACATAAAAAAGCCCCTTCTCCAAAAGAGAAGAGACGCTTATGTTTAGTTTTTATATTACGTATTCTTAAATTGCCATGCATGACTATAATATGTCCACATACGTTTGTCAAACGGAAAGTTTATGCATTATGTGTAACCAAGGCTATGAGTCATTTATCTTTTATGTATACTAGGAATGTTTTAATTTATTTAAGCAAAGACGGATGCAGGAATTAGTCGACTCAATCAATTCTTTATCGCCTTTTTTCAATCGAATTTCTAACGCGCGTTGAAAATAGTGATGTGCTCTGGAAACAACCCGCTGATCAAGTAAGCATTTTCCATAATGCTGATAGACAAAGTCTTCATATATGTGAAGGTCTTCATCCGTTTTTAATTGTTCAATGAGTAGCTGAAACGTTTCATTCGCTTTATCCCACTGTTCTTGCCAGTGATATGTATGTCCAAGTCGGATCGTATTCAAAAATTCACCTATTGTATCAGCATGTCGGTCATATAGATAAATGGCCAGCTGCAAGTGTCTTTCGCTGCTCGTTAATTCTCCAAGTATGCGCTCATATACACCAATATGTCCATATGTTTTAGCAGCGGCACACTCATCTTCTTCTTCAAGAGCTCGTTTCTTTAAATAGATAATTCCCTGCTTCATTTGGTGTGGGTTAACCGGAACTTCTCGAAGCTGTTCATTAAATCGATAACTCATATTAAACGGAAGATCTCTGATGTTCATGCACGCTCCTTTCATGTGGCACATCAGCAAACATACTTTCATGACCGCTTGCTTATGGTCCATTGGATGTAAGATTCTTTCCATTTTGATACGTTTACGCGATTTACAGGAAAGCTCAGCAAAAGTGCTGAGCTGTTGGTTCTTATTATTTTACTTATATATCCATTTTATCACAAAAAATACTACCGTAAAGATGATCAGGCAGTCTTCATATAAAAAAATGGTTTTTTATCAATAAAAATGGTTTTATGCTCTTGAAAGCCTATACGCTGATACAATTTTTTGGCTTCTACGTTATTATATTCAACGTTTAACGATAAAAACATCTTACGCTTTTTGGCTTCTTGCTTGGCTACATTTAAAAGAGCCGTTCCTATCCCTTTTCCGCGGTAAGCTTCATCTACACATAGAGAGTCAATATAATAATCTCCATGTTCAGTTTCTATATCAATTTCCCACGCTGGATTATTAAGTTTAGCACGTACAAAACGCTTAACTGGTTCATAAAGCGTTTGTAACATACTTCCTTCGTAGCAAAGCATAAGTCCAGCTACCTTCTCATCGACTTCTGCGACTGTAATATGATGATAGCTATAGCGATTCTTCTCAGACAGAATAAACGCTTTAAGTCTTAAAAGCGCTTCTTCATTCGTTGTAGCCGCCGTATGAGAGCGTGCAATACTGCCAAGCATGTCATAAAGTAATTCCGTTACAGCAGAAGCATCTTCTTTTCTTGCTTTCCTTATTTTCACGATTTTCAAACTCCCTTTATTCTCTTCGCTTGCGTTATTTGTAGCAAACCTTCTTACCTATCTACTTTAACACGAAAAAGAAAAGAAAGAAAAAATTAACTCCTAATCTTCCTTTCGTTGTATAATTAATGTATATTTTCAAATGAATGGATGATGACTATGAAAAAACACTGTCAGCAGAAAGATACTACGGTAAGTGGATGGGAAGTTTTAGCAGAAATTCTTTTACAAGTGCCTCAGCTGCTCATATGGCCACTGCGCCTTCTTATACGGATCGGCCGCTCTTTGTTGGATGGTATTTAGCCAACCCTATAGCAAACCTTTAGTGAGTTCACAAAAAAAAGAAACTCAGTAATTACTGAATTTCTTTGTTAGTTCTTTGCTTTTGTGTATCCTGCTTCTTGTGCATCTTTTTCAGTACAGAACCAAATGACGTTATTCATAGTTTGATTGTAGTGCGCCCCTGTTGGCACGTGATAAATTTTGGAGTTTTGATTTCCCTTTATTTTACCTTCACAGCTTGTGGCAGATTGAGTATCTTTTTGATTAGAAGAGGACTGATTTTTTACAGCATCCGTATTATAGCCTTTTTCTTGGGCATAGTTTTCAATACTCCAGATGCCTTTTTCGCTTTTTCGAGCCTGCTCCTGTATTTTCTTAAATTCATCTACGTACTTTGTATTAGGCGGAAATACTGCTACGCGGGCTAACCCTTTTGCTAGCAGCTCTTCATTATATAGCTCATTATCTATCCATACATACGCAAGTAACCGTCCATATTGATCACGTTCTTGTACATCAAATTCAAGAGTGATTTCCTGCCCTTCTAGCCTTTTTTTCGTGTAAGCAGATGCTTCTGGACCAAAGGGCTGTACGCCTAGTTTGGGATGCTTTGTTTCTGGGGTATCGACAAGAAGTAGTCGTACACGATCCGTCTTTCCGTTCAGCATTTTTACTTTAAGCGTATCACCGTCCACCACTCTTTCTACCGTAGCTGCCTCACCTACTACATCTTCACGACTTGCTTTAGAAGGACTATGATCTTCTTCTTGATCTGATGAATCTTCTACTTGAACTGCTTGTTTTATATCGGTAGAAGATGTGCCTGAATGACTTGCCTGCTCATCGCTGCATCCAGTAAGAAGCAGCATAAACATCGCGATCATGCTGTAAATAATTGCTTTTATTTCTTTCAAAACCAGGGTCCTCCTTTAACACATTCCCTATCTACTATATAAAAGTAAAATGATTTTATAAATAGTGTAAATCACCTAAAAACAAAAACTCGTGAAAATACCTTTCACGAGTTTTTCGCGCAGCTTGTTTTAAAGTCATTATTTTAAATAGCATCTATTTTATTTTTATCTCACGAACACATTTTTCGTTTTAGTGTATCCAGATTTTTAATCATGAGGATATTTTACACTACAAATACATTTATCGTCTACCGGCTTATAAGAATAAGGAATAGCCGCACAAATAGAATAAGTGTGAATATTTCAATATAATAACTGACTAACATGCTTGCTATTTTTTTTAACATAAATAAGAGCCCTCGCTAACGATAGCTAATAGGGCTCTTCAAACCTTTGTTTTTACGATCGAATTTTTTGTTTGCGCATCCACTGGGTAGCGACCCACTTTTCTCCTTTTATAACAGGAGCTCCACCGTGGAGAGTACGGTCATTAAGTTCAGCGTCACTATAAAAATATTCAAAGTACACGGCCATTCCTTTTGCCGGAGATACGGAAAGACCCAGCTTAGGAAAATAAGTTTCTCCTCCTTCTTCGACATCATTTAAGTACATAACCAATGTACTAATACGGTTATTTTTAGATGCTTTACTTGCAGAAGTGAAATAGTCGTGATGCGCTTTGTATTCTTGATCAGGCAAGTATTTTAAAACTTGAAGGCCTTCAGCATATTCAATAGACGGTCCCATTATCTTAGAAAGTCTTCTTTCAATTTGATGTACAAGCTCATTTTCGCTTTCTTCAAAAAACATCCCGCTGCTCGTTCGAATACTGTTTACTTCACGTGCAGCGCCAATTTTTGATCGCTGCATTTTATCTTTAGATAGCTGTATAAGTTCATCACATTCTTCGTTACTTAGAACATTTCCTAAAACTAGAACGAGAGGCTCTTCAAATCGAGCAACAATATCAATCTCTCTATCTTCTAATTTAATTTTATTCCCTGAATGGCTAAAAATCGTTTGTTCTTTCGTTAGTAAAGATGTATTAGTTAGAATCATCTTTTATCGGCTCCTCGAAATAGCTATTTTCCACTTCTTCACTTCATTATATGTAAACGCTTACTAATAGGAATTATATCATGTATACGAAGTAAATTCTGCTAGTAAAGGAAATAAATAAAAAGAAGCCCGTTATATAACGAAGCTCCTTCATTTTTTCTTATAGAATTCACTTATATTTTAAACACTTTATAAAGCAGCCTGAAAAATTCTTTTCATCTAAAGCATACGTGTCCAAGGCCGCCTAAAATCATCGGTACACAAGTTCTTTTTTACTTAAATCAAGCGTTTGTGCTGTAGAAGCATGAATTTCGTTAAAAAGCGCTGGATTTTCTACCAGAGACAAGCCGTAAGAAGGAATCATTTCTTTTATTTTTGGTTCCCATTTCTTCATATGCTGCGGGAAGCATTTTTCTAGCACTTCAAGCATGACGTAAACAGCAGTCGAAGCACCTGGCGAAGCCCCGAGCAATGCAGCGATAGAACCATCAGCTGAACTCACAACTTCTGTACCAAATTGAAGAGTGCCTTTACCTCCGGCTTCCGTATCTTTGATTACCTGTACACGCTGACCCGCTACGACGATATCCCAGTCTTCACTTTTTGCATTTGGAATAAACTCGCGAAGCTCTTCCATACGCTTTTCATTTGACAACAGCACCTGCTGAATCAGGTATTTTGTTAAGCCCATCTCTTTGACGCCTGCTGCTAACATCGTCAAGATATTATTCGGTTTTACAGAACTGATTAAATCCAAATTTGAACCCGTTTTTAAGAACTTTGGTGAAAATCCGGCAAAAGGTCCAAACAGCAGTGTTTTTTTGCGGTCGATATAGCGTGTATCAAGGTGCGGAACCGACATTGGCGGAGCACCAACCTTCGCTTTCCCGTACACTTTCCCGTGATGCTGCTCTATCACTTGGGGATTATTACATACCATAAATAATCCGCTTACCGGGAACCCTCCAATATGTTTGGACTCGGGAATACCCGTTTTTTGGAGTAAAGACAGACTTCCGCCTCCTCCTCCGATAAAAACAAATTTCGCCGTGTGATATTCCTGTTTACCGCTATGAACATCATGTACTTTTACTTCCCACGAGCCGTCTGCGTTACGTGTCAGATTTTCAACGCTGTGGTTGTAGTTAATTTCTACGCTTTTACTCTTTAGATGTGTAAACAACATACGAGTTAAAGCCCCAAAGTTCACGTCCGTCCCCGAGTCTATCTTAGTTGCCGCAATTGCTTCAGGGGATGTACGGCCTTTCATGACAAGCGGCATCCATTCTTTTAACTTTTCAGGATGGTCCGAATACTCCATTCCTTGAAACAATGGATTATTTGATAGCGCTTCAAAACGCTTTTTTAGAAAAGATACATTCTTTTCTCCTTGTACGAAACTCATATGAGGGATTGGCATAATAAACTCTCGCGGATTATGAATTAAATTACTGCTTACAAGATACGACCAAAACTGCCTTGACAGCTGAAACTGTTCATTAATTCGCACCGCTTTTGTAATATCTATAGATCCGTCAGCTTGTTCAGATGTATAGTTCAACTCGCACAGTGCAGCATGGCCAGTCCCTGCATTATTCCATTCATTCGAACTTTCTTCTCCTGCATCTGCGAGTTTCTCAAATACTTTAATGTCCCATTCAGGTGCTAACTCTTTGAGTAATGATCCCAACGTTGCGCTCATAACTCCGGCCCCAATTAAGATAACGTCTGTTTTTTTATATACATTGCTCATCACAATCTTCCTTATCTTTTATATTTTCAAAAAGCGCCTTTTAGCAACAGGCCTGTTCTACCTGACTCTCTATAGATTAAGCATGTCTGACAAGTTAGCTGTCTTACATAGCAGCAGTTTTTATACATACCCTTTCACCTTGTCTTTTTTTAGCATGCTCAATATCACTTCAGCGGTTTCTTCAACTGCTTTACCTGAAACATTAACAATAGGACAGCCAATGCGCTTCATAATTTTCTCAGCATAGTCCAGCTCTTCAAGGATTCGATCTACATTGGCATAATTGGCTTGAGACGCTAAACCTAAATTTTTTAATCGTTCTTTTCGGATTTCATTGAGCTTGTCTGGTGTAATAACTAAACCAATACATTTATTTTTCGGAATAGTAAAAAGTTCATCAGGAGGCGTCACTTCTGGAACTAACGGTATATTCGCTACTTTAAGACTTTTATGAGCTAAATACATAGAAAGTGGCGTCTTAGATGTTCTCGAAACACCAATCAACACTAGATCAGCTCGCTTGATACCTCTGAAGTCTTGTCCATCATCATACTTAACAGCAAATTCAACTGCTTCTACTCTTCGAAAATAGTTATCGTCTAATTTTCTCGTTAATCTCGGTTGAAGATTGGGTTCCTTATTAAAGGTTTGGCTAAAGGCAATCATAAGAGGAGTCATTAAATCAATGGCTACAATTCCTTCTTCTTGTGCCTTTTGGTCAAGATACTGTTTTAAAGGTGGGATGACGATGGTATACGCAATGATGGCCTCATTATACCTTGCTTCAGCAATGATATTATCAATATTTCCTTCATCTTCTACGTAAGAAGTATTTTGAATTTCAATATCTTCTCCACTAAATTGAGTTAAAACTGCTTTTACCATCAGCTCAGCCGTTTCACCTACTGAGTCGGAAACTATATAGACAATTTTTCTTTTATTCACATTAAATCTTCCTATTCTTTGATTTTAATAGTTTAATAACGCTAATATTTTTTATTTAGCAGCTTACAAGATACACAATTTAATAGTAATGAATAGATAAATATGCTGGTCACTGTGATTACAAACACTTTAACAAAACAATTAAATTAAGAATTTATGTCATACTAATTATAAAATAAAGCTAAATATGTTATACTATTTTCATTAAATGTTATATTAGCATTAATTATACTTAGATACAATCCCTTTTCTCAGCATTTTATAAAAAGTTTGAAGAAAGAAAAAGTTTAAATGTTAAAAGGATTTATGATTTTAGATGATGGGACTCGACTCGCTGAGCGGCGTGTTATAAAGGTAGACACGAGGATAGTTATATTTATTTATAACATGATTTGAAAAAGAACATTATAGAAGGTTTAATCTCATCTATTCTTTTTAGCTAAGAGTGCTATAACTAATAATAATGACCGGTTTACTTTTGAGCTTATATATACTAAAAACACCGCCTAAACGACGATGTTTTGAATAGTTGGTTCTATCTCACCGTTGCTTTATGCTTCGGCAATCCATGCATTAATTCTTATAAAACGGGATTACTTCTAGTAGATTTTTGCAATAAAAATTTAGAAAGATAATGAGATACGCCGTTTTCGTCACAGTTAAATTCCGTTACGTCATCGACAATTTCTTTAATATGATCCGGCGCATTTTTCATCGCTACAGCGTAGCTGGCAAACTGAAACATTGGTAAATCATTGTTGCTGTCGCCAATTGCTAGAATGTCTTGCTCGGGCAAATTAAAATGTTTTAGCATTTGCTGAATTCCTGTTGCTTTGTTTACGTTTGCCACCATCACTTCAACATTGTGTTTAGATGAAGTAGAAGTTGTAAAGTCGATTTCTTGCTTAAGTTTTTCAAGCTCCTCTTTCCATTTATCGATATGCTCGTGCGTTCTTGCAAAGAAATAGAACTTTGAAAATTCACTTCCTTCTACGGAATCTTTCCAGTCAATTTCTTCTTTAATTGCTTGTTTACGAGAAAGCCATTCGTTAATCTCCACACTGTCTGGCTTTGGCTCTCTAATTTCATTTTCAACATATGGCTGATCTTGTTTTAACGTCACGCGAGGTGTGCCATACGGGAAAAGCTCATAGTATACCTTGTTCGCTCTTGCTTTTTCAATAATAGTTTCCACCAATTGAAGCGAAAGCGAGTGCTGAAAGACTGCTTCTTTTCCTACGTACCCTGCCATGCCATTTGACGTGATAAATCCATCCACTTGAAAACCTTCAGGAACTAACTCTTCTATTTCATCAAACGCTCTTCCCGTAGCAATAAAAACAAAAATTCCCTGTTTTCGTAATTCGTCAATGATTTCTTTTGTTTGAATACTTACTTTGTTGGAGCGATTTAATATCGTACCGTCCATATCTAAAAAAATTGCTTTAGGTTTTAACAACATACTTATTCCCCCTATTTGTAAAAAGAGTGTACTTGGCAAGTATAAACTTTTCCATTTTCAAACTCAATGAATGTACTTTGCTTTTCTCTTTTATAAAACTACTATAATACTCTCCTTACATCTAAAGTACCTACTTATATTGTACAAGCTCTATAAAGAAAGCATTTTATATTTGCAATAAGCCTTTATATGTACTAATAGCCAGTTAGGCTAATTTGATATAAAACAGCAGTCACAAAAACGAATTTTCCTTTTAGCCTTTAGAGTATCGTTCAAAAAAGATATAATAAGATTGTTACAGATTAAATACATACAGAGGAGGTCAACATGAACGAACCATCCAATTTTTCTCCTTACCTTATTAAACAAATCAGCGATGCGATCGATGACAATATCAAAGCAAAGTGCATAGACTTTTTATATGATTCTCATTCGTTTTTTTCGAATGAAAAAGATTTTATAGAAGACTACATTTTAAATATATTGCAAGATACGTTTGTTTTAGAGAATAAATTAATAAATCCTAAGGAAATAAGAAATCCCGCTTACAAAAGAAGGCAATCAAATAAGAAAAACTGGCTGCAAACGTTAAAAAAAGATATTAAAGCAGAAAAGCCTAATCCTATTTTTGAAGACATTGAATTAGCCAAAAAAGTGATGGATAAAAAAGTGGATACCGAACACTTAAAAAAGCTGTTTGGCGTGGAAAAACCTGAAGATATTTTAAAGATAAAGTTAAAAGAAGTAGAGGCATGGGCTAAAAGCAAAAAAACAAACATTACCGATTTTCCTTATTTAGATTCAAAAATGAATTATCAAATAGAGAAAGCATTTCACACGGACTTTACTTTTTTAATTGCTGAAATCATATTAGAAAAATACAATGGAAATTTAAGCAACTGGATTGATAAACGATTAAATTCGTGGGTAGAGGCCCCTATCTTCTCAAATGAAAGTCATTCTCTTAAAACTAATATGGAAGTTAAAACAAACTCCCAAGAAGTCGTTTTATATAATGACTATAAAGTTGATGAAGAATATTTCATTCGTACCATTATCCCTGTGAATGATAATCAAACGGTTCTTTCCAAGCGAAATATGGTTTTAGATCCAAAAGATTCTCAAATTATCCAGTTTGCCCTTTCACAGCGCGACGAGATGTTTTATAAAGAAAAAACGGTGACGCTTGATTTAGCGGATATCGTGAAAGAAATTTATAATTCAAAAGGTGTAAAAAACTACGAAGCGGTTGAAGCCCGCATTATGAAAATTGCCAGATATCACGTAGAAGGTGTAGCAAAGAAGAAAAATTCCAGAGATACAAAATTTGCGATAAACTTCTTCCAAAAAGCTGTTATTGAAACCGATGAAGTAACGGGCAGACGATATGCAACCATCGTATTTAGCGACGATACGCATCAAGGCTTTTTAAATCAGCAGTTTGTACAAATTTACAGTGATGTTATTAAAAAGTTTAAAGATAACTCGCTGTCTTCTTTACTGCTGTATGCATTTCAAAAAGAGCGATTAGATTGTTATTTACAAGAAAAGTCTTACACTCATTTTTACCCGTATCAATATTTTGCTTCAAAAGTTCGTTTTCGTTCAAAGAAAATTGATGTAAACCTAAAATTAATTAATGAATCTCTAGCAGAATTTGTTAGCAATCAAGTACTGATACAAAATTATCAGCAAAAACTTCAAGGATTTGAAATCTCTTTTATTCCTCTTCAAAATTATGAAATTCAAGACTATTTTGGAGGAGAACATAGAGAAACATTGGAAGGGTAAATCATTCCCTTCCTTTTTTATTTGATATTTTGCCACTTTCAGCTTATAAATACAAAATATCCCTCTACTTTTATTTCATAGTTTGGAAGTTTTGTCATTTTTAACGTACTAACCAGAAGCTTTTGCCGTTTTTGACGTACCTCTTCGCTTCTTTTGCCGTTTTTAGCGTACTAATTACTACCTTTTGCTGTTTTTGACGTACCACTCTGATTCTTTTGCCATTTTTGACGTACTAAATTCATTTTATTTACTCGTAATCACTTATTAATTGTTAATTATTCTCTTTTTTTCGTAAAACAATCCTACCTTTTGCCGTTTTTGACGTACTCCTTCATTACTTTTGCCGTTTTCTGCGTACTAAACATTGCTTTTCCCTTTGTTATTGCCTTTTCAAACCCCATTTTTTATTTTTTTCGCAGCACATATAAAGCTTTTGCCATTTTTGACGTACCAAACGAAAACTTTTGCTGTTTTTGTCGTACTACTACGTCGTTTTTGCCGTTTTTCACGTACTAAAAATAGCTTTTGCCATTTTTGACGTACTAATGAAATTCATTGTGTTATTTACAACGATCAGAGAAGTGATTTTCTTCCCTTTTTTTAGGTGAATCGAGATCACTTTGGCTGTTTTTAGCGTACTATTCTTCACTTTGGCTATTTTTAGCGTACTATACTGAGACTTTTGCCGTTTTTTACGTACTAAAACGCATAAAGTTTTTTTTGATTTTTACTGATTGTAACAAACACTGTTCTACCGGCGCTTGCTTGCTTTTGCCGTTTTTGTCGTACTAAAAAACCTATACGCTAAACCCCTTGATATGACAGCATTCTTTGAACCTTTTGCCGTTTTTAGCGTACTACTCGTTCGTTTGCGATTCTCTTTCTTATTGATATAATTTTCACAAGGTATTCTTTGTTATTTTACCCTAATAAATTATTGTTGATATGAAATAGATTGGAGGGATTCTCATGATAAAAAAAGAATTTGCGAAAATTGGAAAACAAATTATTCGCCAATTGTCTAGCACCGTAGAAAAATATAAAGATATTGAAGATCACATGGACCTAGACGCTCATGGGAACCCTACAATCAAAACGGTGGCTGAACATCATCGTTTATCTAAATCTCAAATTTCACAATTAATTTTTTATCACTTCCTTCACGTTGATGAAAGAGGTATTATTTGTGATGTTTCTGAAAAAGAGATTGCAGCCGCTTTGAATTGTACAGTTCGAACAGTTCGCAACAACAATGTAGTATTAGCAGAAACAGAATTAATTTCCTATTCTCGCAGCGGCAAAGGAATCAATATTTGTATTGTTCCCTACCCTCAATATTTTGAAGAACACGGCTTTGGGTTTATGGAATTAGAATATACTCGCTTTGAAGAACTTATTCTAATTGAAAACGTAAATGCCCTTCGCTTAGAGCTGCGCAAAGAATTGGTTTATGACAACGATACGATTAAGCGTCAGTTTAACCCTGGAGAAAACACTTCAAAAATTAGCTTTAATGACTATAAAATTTTTACGCCGAAATATACTCACTACAAGGGTATGATGCAAAAAATAGCTGAAACACAGATGAGCGCATTTAAAACCGTTGTCCAAGGATCTACTATTTTCTTTGTTTTAAAAGACGGCGCTAAAAATGGCAAGATGTCAAAACAAGAAAAGAAAGATCAATACGATGCGGCGATTCGACTTACTATTGAAGAGACTTTTGTAAAATTATCTGGACACAGTACAGATTCTACAGGAATTGTTATGTCTTCATTCCAAAACGAAGACATTGCTGATTTGGTTCAGCTTTCTTTTGAATATGGTATTGAACGAGTGAAGTCTGCCCTTTATTCTCTGATTGAACAGGCCTTCTTCAGCCATGATGCTCAAGTCGTTGAAAATTACGGTGGAAAAATCCGTACGCTCATTCGAAAAGAGCTTTCAAAAAATCTTCAAGATCAAGTCCCTGCCGAACTTACAGCTTCATAAGGGGCTTCTTTGGCATGCCTTTTTTTTATTTTCTCTCCTTTCTCTTCTCTTTTTGATACAAGTAGCGCAAACAAACACCCATTTTTTCAGCTCTTTAATTCCATTATCCTATCTATATAAACGTAATGAGTGCAAATGAATGATATTTCTTGTGTATAACTACGGAATATTGCTAAAAAAATACCTTCATACTTATCCACAAAAGAAAGAAAACATATTCAATTAATGTTATATTATCCTCTCTGTTAATAAAAACATCCCTTTTATTTTTTTATTAACGATGATTTCCAGGTTATTTACTCTTTAACACAACGATTTTTATCCACAATGGAAATAATTCATACTTTTAATAGAAATCTTCATACTATGAATTTTAAAATCCGTCTATTGCAGAAGAAAAAACATAGTGAATAAAATAGTTTCCATATCTACTACGATCAAAAACATCCTTTAGCTAAAGGATTCTGTTCACAAAAAAGGTCTATTTTCCACAGAGATATTTTTTGAAAAGTTATTTTCTCTCTAACCCTTGATATCATTGGGCTTTTACAGGATTTTTCTTTCTTTAATATCTGTATATAATGTTTGTTAATAAGATCTATACTAATCTCTGCTATAAGGTTTTATTTAATATTTGTATAAAGAAATGTTTTAAAAATATCTATACCTGAGGATTTTCACTTTTTCTAAATTAAGGAGTTTTTATTACATATCCCAAATACAAATAAATTAAATTAAAATAAAACAATAGTTCAAACACCTTTTAATAAATTCTAGTAGTATATTTTTTAAAATAAATTATACTATTCAGTAGAGAAAATCTTATAAAGCAAGAAAGGAACTTAGTCATGAAAGACATACAGTGGGTACAGCAAACTTTATTTAATACCGGTAAGTGGATTGACATTAGTGAAGTAATTATAAAGATTATCTTGATTTTTATTATTGCTCAAATCGTTATCCGGTTTGCTCGTAGTGTAATTAAGAAAATCTTTGATTTCAGATTTAAAACTAAGCTGCTGAGGTACAACGAACGTAAAGAAATAACGCTGAAAAAGCTTTGTCTGAGCATTGTCATGTACGTCGTGTATTTTATTGTACTTATCACATCTTTAGAAGCAATCGGAATTAATATGAAAGCACTTTTAGCTGGTATTAGCGTAGCAGGATTTATTACAGGCTTAGGTGCACAGAATTTGATTAAAGATATTTTAAACGGGTTTTTTATTCTATTTGAAGATCAATTCTCAGTGGGAGATCACGTATCTATAAATGATACGAAAGGAACGGTTGAAGAAATTGGATTGCGCACGACAAAAATTCGCGGAGTTGACGGAGAGTTTTATTTTTTTGCTAATAGTAACATTACGAAAGTAGCGAACTACACGCTCGGTGAAATTCCCGAAATACATACACCTGAACAAATAAAAACTCGTGAAGAATAGCTTCACGAGTTTTTATTTACGACAGTTGTAAAGAATTGATCATATGATGTAAGGTGATAATCTGCTTCAATATCGTCATTTTGAAATGCACATGTTTTAATTCCTAGTTCACGGGCAGGTTTTAAATCGAGCTCGCGATCTCCAATCACTAAATCGAGCTGATACTTATCGTGAAGATATGCATAAGCGCCGCTATCAGGCTTTCGTTTGTAGCCATCATCCTTTGTAATAATCTCCGTAAAGTAGTGCTCCATATTAAAAAATGCAAGGATATCAAGCGTAGACTGTCTAGACTTGTGCGTAACAATTACATTTGTATCCGCAAAGCTCAGTACGTCTTCCACGTGAGGAAAAGCAGGCTTATCTTTAGGATTGATTTTTTGTTCGAGCACATGGAAGTGATTATCAAACAAAGACTTTTCAATATCAAAATGCTTAATTGCTACGTCAGAAGATATTTTCATTTGTTTTAAAATATCATCTTCTGAGATCGTTGGATCTGTTAGTAATTCTTTGAATGCTTTCACAATAGTCGGATAGGTATCAAAGATGGTTCCATCAAAGTCCCATAAAATATTCATTTTCGCTGTCTCTCCTTTTTAAAAACGTAACGATTATACCAAATTTTTCATTGCTTGTCAGTTAACCTTTTTATCATTTTTACTTTATTAGCTGCTGCTGCACCCACTCCCGCAGCTAGAGCTTGAACAGCTGCTGCCGCTGTCATGATGGTGATGACCTCCATCGTTGTGGTGATGGTGGCGGTTGTCTTCCCAGGGGCTTGAACAGCTATATCCGCTGTAAGAGGCTGTCTCTCCCGCATACATCGTCTTTTTATATAGCAGCAGTTCATTCATGTGGCTTGAAAAGTTGGTGGCTTTGTAGAGAGAATAAAAAACAAAGCCTTGAAGAAGAAGTTCGTTTGATACATTCCCTTTTTTAGCCGCTTTTTTAAAATAAGTTGATCCGCCTGCTTTTTTTCTTTTTTGTGCAGCAGTGACTTCTTCTTTTAACGTTTGAATCAGGGCTCTCTGCTGTTTTTCCCATTTGCCGTTTCTTAAAAAATAGCGATCTAGTAATTCATCTTCTGATAACCTTTGAAAATCTTGAAGCGTACTCTTATCAAGCGGATGCTGAAAAAACTTCCCCCAAAGCAGGCGGCTGTTACCCTTTATGTCAAACAAATGAGCATAAACCCAATCAAAGAACGCTCGCTTATTCGGCTGTGGGGATGGAGTTGTCTCTACATTTGGCTGATGATGTAAAAAGCGGTTGAAAAAACGGTCTGTAAAACGCTCATAATCTACTGTAAACATAATCATTTCGTGCCACACTTCATCCACTTTTTCACTAAACATCGGTACGTCTTTGATGACTGCATTTAATAAAAAGTAGCGTTTCATCTCAAAAAACGTCCATTCTACTTCATCGTCTTTTGTATTTTTCCCTTTCATACGCTGTTTCACTTGCTGAACATAGGCTATAGGTAAAGAATCTTCTAGTGAATGAACAATATCTTCAAACTCTTTATCTCTATGTATTCCGAGCTCATCTGGAAGCTCCTCTTTATACAAGCGAAATCCTCTCGACTTTGCAATCCCTTTACTAATCAAAGCTAAAAGAATTACCGCTCCTACTATAATTGCTGCTATCATCTTCTTCCCCCTGTATCGTACTGTATATTCAATATTTTACCACATTCGTAAAATACAAAAAAAGAGCTCAATTAACTTGAGCTCTCTTCATCCTCGGGTATCTTGTCTACCTTTTCTACTTTGACTAGACCTTTCGTGCTATATTCCAGATCAAAGTATGCTTTAACAATATCCCCTTTTTTCAAATTGCTTGGAATCGGTTCATTTAAATTTTTATCGGAAAATTTAATGCCCGTTCCTTCTTTTGTTGTTCCGCTGTATGTACCATTTTCGATTTTTTCAATAGTAATATAATACACTCGATATTTGTGCGCTTCCTCGTCGCCTTTCGCTTTTTCTTTAACGGTTTCTTGTTCAGGAAGCTTACTCAGTGTTTCTTGGGCCTGTTCAGAAGTCGGCTCTGCTGATCGATTTATGAATTGCATCACAACTAACACTAAACATATAACTACTAAAACTAATAATAATATCTTTTTTGCTGATAAAGACAATGAACTGTGCCTCCTTACACCTTTATGTATATCATGCTGCACACAAGAGATTATACACGATAAAGGATTAGAAATTGGAATAAATTCTATAAAAATAGTAAAAATATGAGAAAGTACCTAGAGTTTTTTGCGCTTTTCTGCACTTTTTTGAGGTAGAACAGAAATTTGGTACCTTATCCTTAAATTGTAACTGATTTGCTTCATTTTCGAAAAGAGTTTTGCCCATTTTGTCGTAAAAAAGTCATAATAAGAAGGAATATCACACCATATTGTCGAACGTATGTATATACTTATAATGAACTGCCGAACTGCTTTTCTCTACCCTCATTGTTGAGGCAATATGGCAACTGAAACAGCTTGCTGTTAAATTCAGATTACACATCTATACTCAGGAGGTGGAATGCAAAATGATGTTTGCACTTATTGTTGTGGTTGGTATCGTAGCACTTGGCGTAGCTAGCTTCTACGTCATTAAGCGACCTCAAGGCGCTGTTGATCCTGAGGATCGCAAACCGCTTGTTTCTGTAAACGGGCATGTTAAATTTGCAGAAGGAATTAATCAAATTTCCATATCTAAAATTGACATGTACGATCAGCGTCTTGTTATCAATCAAGTAGCTATTATTCCATTTAACCGTATTCAACGAGCAGAATTTTCAAAGGTTGTCAAAAATGAAAAAGGCCTTCACGGAGCTCCTGTTCAACGCTATTTCG
>ENA-ORXC01000186-ORXC01000186.1-marine-metagenome-genome-assembly--contig:-NODE-186-length-56492-cov-7.526278_pt1 | contig 56492 bp, 54 predicted proteins | sample MGYA00237865_ERZ511478 | MGnify/ENA metagenome assembly ERZ511478
GGTGCTTATGTATGGCGTGACAAAGTATGTAGTATGGAAATTTGGAAAGTGATGATGAAACGAGATGACCAACCACAACAACATCATTTAAGAAAGATTGATAAAGCGTTAAGAAATACACGATATTGTAGCACAGTGAAAAAGCAAACGCGATATGGTGAAGGCATAGGCAAGCAGTATGGTTTTAGCATAGATTTATCTTCTTACTATAAGGAACTTAAAGTCGAATCGTCATAAATTTTAGGACAGTAAGACACTTATAAGACAGGTTTAAGACACCTTTAATCCCTTGTGGCAGTAATGCCATGCTATAAGTGTCTTGGTGTCTTGATAGTTTTTAGTTAAAAGTTTTACAGAATATATATACAAAGTACGAAATATAGATATATAGGTAGTAAGTAGGGAGACAGTAAGACAGATTAATCAAACCCCTTGAGGGAGTGAGGATTGAAGGGTGTCTTTGCGTGTCCTAAAAAACAATGCAAATAAGACAGTGGGACACCTATACAATTTTAGGAGGAAGAAAATGAATAAGAATGAATTAAAATCAAAAATTTTAGAATATATAAAATCACACGATGGAACTACTTTTGTAGAAATAGAAAATGTATTTGAAGAAAATAACTTTAATTATAAAGGTGATGGAGCATATACAAGTGGCCAACATCCAAATATAGTGTTTTGGATTGGATGGAACCAAGAAGCGTTTAATATTATTGCTGAACTTAAACGAGATGGATTAATTGAGATGGATATTTGTCCACCAATTATTTATCTAGTTGATGGTAAAGGGTTGGACTTACCGATAGTGAAGTCTAAATATATTAAAACAGATCATTGGTTGCCTGTTGCATTTAATATTTGTAAGAAAGAAATGGAGTGCGTTTAAAGTGAATAAAAAAGATGAAATATATAGCCGACTGGACTATGATGCTCCGATTCAACTTATACCAGCACCAGAGAATTTATTTGTTGAATATATAGATGATGAAGAAATATGGTATTCGCCAATCGTATGTATGGCTTTAACAAAAGCACACCATATTAATTTCTATGACAGTGATGATATGGGATGTATTGATAAGGCTCCTGCTCGTTATATTAAAAAATTTAATCCCAAGACAGGTGAATTTGAACAATTCAGTAAAACAAAAAATGAAGGAGATAAATCATAATGAACATAGAAATAATCGCAAATCAATTTGAAACAAGAGCAGCTACGTTATTAAGGTACTACACAGGATTGTTAGAGAGCAGTAGAGATAACCACTTCGCTTTTAAAATATATAATGATCCGTTTGATATAGTTTATGTGATGATGAACGGAAAGCTATTCGGTCATGTATATATTAAAGATTGCAAAGTGAGAAAGTCATTTGAATTAGCGTCTAGTAAGCACACAGAGGGGCTAATAAGAAGTATTGAGGGATATTATAACGGTTTTGAAATACACGATGATAAGCGCCTATCTATTAGTGATATGATGGCAAGTCAATTATTCGAAGATGAATATTTCATGTATGGACTACAAACATTCTCAGAAAGTAACAACACAGATATGTTCACTTATATTGAGAGTGGATTAAATGTTGAAGAACTTGAGGGTGTTCAGTCTAGTAATGCTGATGTGATAGGTAATATCGAAATATTATATCAATTAGCTACTGGGATTAATGAACCTGCAAGTGAGCTAGTTGAGGGCTTGAAATTGGTTACTGCATTTGTACAAGATGAGAACGCTACACAAGACGATTACAAGACGTTAGAGCGTAAGTTAAGTGAGTTGAAAGAATCGTACTATAGTGTGAGTAAGTAGGTTAATAAGGAGTCACATGTAGTGTGTGGCTCCCATATAAAAACTAAAAAAAGCTAAGCGCTTAATTTTCATGAGGGGTTAAAATGCAAATTAATTAGAACATATGTTCTTGTGTCGTAGTGTCTGATAGTATATGAAAAACACTTATAAAAGTTGTTAATTCAATGTTTATTAGGATTGTTAAGTAAAAAAATAAAATGAGTTAAAACAGGAACATAAGTTTGTGTTTTTAGTGTAATTTTGATATAATTAGAGTGTGGAGAAAAATTGAATGTATCAGTACCGTTTTAGGGAGTTAGTAAACAGAAAGGGAATACTAAATAAAACGAGGAATAAAACATGATAGATACATTAAATAAAAATCAATCTGTACCAAACGAATATTTAAGAGTTTATGACATAATTCAGAACTCAAATGAAAAGTATGTAACTAAGACTAAGATATTGAATCAACTAGGTTATCCCCTAAATAAAGCCAATGATAGATGGCTAACACAAGTTATTACTAGCTTAATTATTAACTATCAATATCCAGTAGGTTATAGCTATAAGAAAGATTCTAGAGGCTATTTCATTATCAGAAATGAAGATGATAAGAAACAAGCTATTTACAGTGTCAAACGTCAAATGTTAGGAACACAAGCAAGATTAGATGTACTTCAAAAACTAAGCGTGTAAGAGGTGTAGCATTTGGGAGTAGGACAAAGATATGCTGTTATTCAACTCAAAACTAAGTACAATGCTGCATTCTTAAAAAGTGAGTTTGATAAATGGGAACAACGCATTGATGATATGTACGCTTTACATTATCCAAGAATGTTTATTGATCCATACACTATGCAGTTGTCCTATGAATCAAACCACATAGAAGATTTGGCATTAAGTATTATCGAAGAACGTGAGAAGCTAGAAAAATTTAAGCATAAATCTAACCATGATTTAAAGAAGTTTAACATAATACTATCTAACTATAGTGAAAGTGAACAACGTCAGATAAAGAGGTATCAAAGAGATGACGTATTAGCTGATGAGAGCCTTATATTACGCATATGCGAGGATATAAGCCACATAGATAGTAAAGATAAGAATAATAGAAATACTGCTATACAAGAAGAAATTAAAGCTGATAAAGAGCGACGTAGGGCAGAAGGTAAGGCACGAAAAGAAAGAATTAAAGCACGTATGAAACAAGAAAGACAAGAAAAGCTATTACAAGCTAATTAAACAGAAAGAGGTATATATTATGACAACAACTACTTATCAAGGTACATCACAAGACGTATGGAGTGTATTATTCGATAACAGAAAGTATAAAGATTTATTAGATGAAGTAAATAAATTAATCGAAGACACTAAGCGTTTATACAAGCAAGGCTATCGTTTAGAGGCTATAGACGAACAACAAAAGCCTAAAGTTACTGAACTAGAAAATAAATTCAAACAGTTTGCTACAGATAGATTAAATGAAATAGAGCAACGCTGTAATGAGATTGAGAAAGAAAGTCAACAAGATAGTGTTAAAGATCCACAAACCGAAATTATTAAACGTCAGAATTTAGAAGCTAGATTATCATTCTATAACGATAGTGAGATTGTAGACTATATCAATAGTAAAGATGTAACGAATACTGATATTTATGAATTAAGTTTGTTGCAACAAAAATATGACAATCAATTAAACGAATCACAACAACGTCAAGTTGCATTTAAACTCGAGGAATTAAAACAAGGTGTTTTATATCCATACACTACAAACGAAGAATACAAGAACTTAATGTTTGAATATAGCGTCATTAACCAAACAGGAATGGCTAAAACTGGTGTAGTTATTACTAAGAATGAACAGTATGGTGGCGTTGAAATTAAACCACTTACTGAACGTTATAAAAATGCGATTGATGAAGTGAAACAAAGTAACAATCGAAGATAATTAAACAATTTGCCTATCCTTAAATGGGTAGGCTCATTCTAGTTATAAGGAGTGATGATATGGACAAATTAACGCCAAAACAAGAACGTTTTGCGAATGAGTATATAAAGACACTCAACGTTACTCAAAGCGCTATAAAGGCAGGATATAGCCCCAATAGTGCACATGTAACAGGTAGTCGATTACTACGTAAAGATAAAGTAGACGAATATATTAAAAGTAAGAAAGACGAGATTATGGACGATACTATTTTATCAGCCAAAGAGTTACTGTATTTATTAACTCAAGCAGCAATAGGTGACGAGACGGAAACTAAAGAAGCTATAGTAAAGAAAGGTACTTTTGAACGAAACCCAGACACTGGAAGAATGAACCTCGTATATAATGAGCATGTGGAAACAGTAGATGTACCTATCAAGCCTAGTGATCGCATGAAAGCTCGCGATTTACTCGGTAGATACCACAGCTTATTCACTGAGAAAGTAGACTTGAATGTAGCTACACCAGTGTTTATTGATAGTATTGGAGAAGATGAAGAAAAAGAATGAGAGAGATATAGAAAAGTTAAGTAAACTATATCCGAATGCAGAGTTTCATATTGATGATATTAGGTAGATTTGAGGAGTAAAAAGAAGACGCCGAATATTATGGCGTCTTTAAATTATTTTAAAGTCTTAAATACAGTTAAAGATATTATTAGAGCCATCCATCATAGGTTTTACAACTACGAATACAAGATTCAATTGCTTTTTGATCTTCGACGACCTTTGAATGATATTTACCCATTGTTTCGACCATAGCGTCAGCTGTTTTACCTTCAAATCCAAATATTAAGGTCCCTTTTAATTTAAATATAGCTTGAACTAAGGCTTCAAAGTCATCATTATATTGTTTTAAAGTTTGTTTTTCTTCAGATATCATTGATATAACATCAGACTTCATTTCATGTTTTAAGCATTCAAGTTTTATGAATTCGGCATCTTTACGAGCAGTTTCTTTTACACTCTCTTTAGCGCTTTCCAATAGACTCAATGTTATTCCTCCTCAAACATTTGATACATTTCACTTAATTCTTTATCTCGATTTTCCATCTTTTGGCCGGCATCTACAATTTTTTCAGCGAGTTGTTCTAATTGCTTTTTATGTGAATGTAAATCAGATATGGTAGCATCAAATTCTGTTTTATCATAAAAATCATATTTGCCAGATTTAGTAAGCTCTTCCATATAATTTTCTATGTCAGAGGTATGTATATATTTATAGTTCCCAGATGAAATTAAATCCTTGTACTTTTCTTCAATTTGTCTAGCACGTTTTTTAGAATGTTCCTCATAATCTTCCAATCGTTGAATTGCTTGGTTAATAGCTTTTAAATCGCTGCTTAATTTTTCAGCGATAGCTTTTGCTTTGTCTGAATCAATTTTTATTTTTACATTGTCACCACTGAAATTAAAAAATTTAAGTCCATGTGCTAGCATAGGGTTATTTAAGTCAATGAGTGATTGACGTTTGACATCTTCAACAAAAATATTCATACCGATTTTTTCTTTGCCTAAATCATACATACCAATAGCATCTGACGTATGTGTATAATCAACAATTTTCTTTTCAAATTTTTTGGCATCAAAATTTCGTTTAACATTATCGGGTAAAAGATTATAACCATTAGGGGCTGAAAAAGTTTTAGTTTGGTCAAAATTATGCATAACTGCCATAACTTGAGCAATTGTACCACCTAAACTATGACCCGAACCATATACGTGCTTATAGTTACCTTCCTTAAGCACAGATTCAGTCCAAATATTAGCTTCGTCAAATTGTGAATTTTTAGCTGTATTATCTGGATATTTATAGTCAATTGTTTTGTTGTTTAAGTCTTTATAATCATTATATAATTTAACATCTTTTGGATTAGATTTAATTTGATTATTAAAGACGCTAGAAAGAGCCAGTTTCATATCAGTACCTAAATCAGCTTCTTCTTTAGGGTTAGTTCCAGCATAAATCATATAAACCGTATCATTATCAACTTTTCCATCATTGCCTATTGGCGATACTGCCATAGCTTGAAAACCATTTCCTTTATCAACTCGTGATGCTTGGATTTTGAAATTCTGTATACTATCATCATTATTTTTAATTTTAGTAGTTCTACTTTTTATAATATTTTGATTATAACTATTACCAGAAAGTTTATGATATGTGTTATCTTTATTATATAGTTTATCCATTATTTCACCTCGAAGGAATGATTATTTGAATAAAAAAATAATTTTAATATTCATTACATTAATTAGTGTAATATTAATTGTTGGAGGCGTCTATTTAAAAATGAAGAATGACAAACAAAAAGAACAAGAACAAAAGTATTACAATGAACAAAAAGAAAGAATAGAACTTTTTATGAAACATAATGTTAAGGGATATAAGAATACACATTTCACTAAAATTGAAAGAAATCCAATGGATGGTTATGATGTTAGTGGATATGTAAATGGTGATAAAAATAAATCTTTTACTGCGGGTATAAGATCTACAGAAGATTTTCAGTTTGATGGAGATATAACAAGTTCTAATAATCTTGAAGTATTGTATCATAAAAATATAAAGTCCGTTTCAGAAATAGAAAAAGAACGATCAAAATGAATAAAAAGTGATTAACATCACTGTTTATATAGTGTTTTTTACCTTTAGAAACGCCCTGTGTTGCAGTGGGAAATGAGATTGTATAACTATGTATGCAAAATGTATATATTACATTGTTAAACTCGACATCATCAAAAGCTGATTAGTCGATTTTCGAAATAAGTCGTAGAATGAAACACGTAAAAGAGAACGACTTAGCACATGGAGAGTTTGGTAAGTGGCTTTCAAAAATAAATATGAGCAGAAGTGCTGCTAGAAGATTTATAAAAGTAGCTGACAGTCCAGAATTAAATTCGCCATCGATGGCGAATTTAGGAACAAGCATTTTATATGAAATAGCAACTCTCCCTGAGGAAGAAAGAAAAAAAGAACATTTAACTTCAAGCGGAGAAAAGAAAACACCAGACGAAATGACACAGAGAGAATTACGTGAATTAAAAAAACAACTCAAACAACGCGACGAACAAAATATGTACCCATGTATTGTAACTTGAAAATGTTAGATAAGTGAATGTGGCAACACCAGTATTTATTGATAGCATTGGTCAAGATGAAGATAAAAATATAAAAGATTTGGAAAAGTTGAGTAAATAATATCCTAATGCAACATTTTTTAATTGATGATGCGGGAGGATTTGAAGAGTAGAAAAAAGTACTAAACCTATGTGGCTTAGCACTTGTTTAAATAATTTCTTTGTGAAATAACAATTTTAAGAAATTATTTTCTTTAAAGTTAGTATAATTGCAAGTATGCTGGCTATTATAGAAATAAAGCCAATAATTAGTTTGTTTATAAAGGATAATCTATATTTAATTATATCGATGGTTTTATTGTCATCTATTTTAAAAACCCAATTCTTTAGTCGGATAAAAATAGATTTAAAAATATAGATCAAAAGTATTGAATTAAAAAACGCAAATAAAATTAAGTATAAAATAGTTTTTCCATTTAAATCAGAGTCATTAGTTATAAAAGTAGCAAGATATAAAATAAAATAGAATGCTGATGCTACAATTGTTAGAATTGTTATACCTAATTTTGATATATTGTTTTGCATATTTATTTTTAGTAACAATAAGATTATACCGATTGTGAAAGGGATTATAAATATTATAGCCAAACCAGCAAGATATAAATCCCAGTTACGAGGCATATCCGTCCTTAGTTCTCCTAATTTTACTAAGCCTAAAAAGATAAATGGAGAAATAAAGAAAGCAAAAGCAAAAGTATTCAAATTTAAAAAATCATTTTCTTTTTTTGACGTTTCATTATTTTTCTCGTTCTTTTCAAATCCTTTTTCAATAGATTCTCTATTCTTTTCAATTCTTGTTTCAATTAATTTCTTCTGCTTTTTTAATTGTATTTTTGTTTTTATGTCTTTAATAAAACTGAACATTATAGTTCACCTCTATTTTAATATACCATAAATGAAAAATGATTAAATTTTGGACATGAACTTGAATGTATTAAAACCACTAAATTCACATGCTGAGAAACGTCATGTGTTGTAGTCGGCGATGAGTTTGTTTAACTATATATGTAAAAAGATAAATGTAACGTTGCATATGAAATGTGAAAAAATATCTGACTGAACAAAACGTTCAATGAAGTAATTTACGTTTATGTTTATAAATATGACCATACTAAAAAGACATCATACATAATATATGGTGGGTTAAAAATTGATAAAGGAAATAATTATAGTACTAATAGTATATTTTGCTTATATCATATTTTAAGAGTAGGTAATTATTTTTATGTGGTATTATTGTAAATATACAATTAAAACATGAAACTTAATTGAATGAATGTGGGTGAAAAATTTGAGTAATACAACATTTATTAATAAAATGAGATTGAAATTTTATATTTTGAAATACAAATATTTTAACGGGCTACCGTTATTTAAAAAAATTGTTTGGAAAGATGAATATTTATCTTATAGCTTTAAAGATATAAATTTATTTGAAATTTTAAAGTTTGAAGATAAAGATATAAAAAAGAGATACCATGAAACTCCTTATTCATTGTTCGGTCAGTGGAAAAGTAAAGAATTTGAACAATATACATTGGGTACTATTAATGATTCAAATATATATAAATATTTTAAAGAAGTAAATGTTAAAGACATTATAGGAGAAAGTAGTGGCCAAGACTTTTCGAGAAAATTTGATAGTATTGAAAACTTTTTAATAACAATAGATAAAAAAACAAAAACATTTAATAATTACGCTTCATATTTCTATCTTTTTAATATGACTAGTGATCAATTCCGAGATTTATTTATTAATAGTGAAATTGAAGAAAATTTGAAGCATGGCACTAATATTGCAATGAATACAGTGTATCTATTAGAAAAAAATGAAAAATATTATGTAATTATTAATGGTACTCATAGAGTTTTGTTTGCAAAAATAATAGGTATTGATAAAATAAAAGCTGTTGTTTTTAAAGCTGAATAATAATTAAGTAAAGTTATGTTTATATTATTTTCAATGGTCATAATTTGGTCATAATGGAGTGTAAAAACTAAAAATAATAGGGATAATAGAATTTAAAAATGTTGCCCCAAATATCTTGTGTTTTTTCAATTTTAACATTTTACACACAACTGATTAGACAACTTAAACGTTGATATGACAACACTTATAGCGATTTATACATGAATAGATAAACGCTTTAATGAACTCCCGCCGTCTCCATTATGTAGCCTGCAACCCATGTGGTTGTGGGCTTTTTGTTTTTGGGTGCACAAAAAGTGCACAGCACATAAAAAACATACTAAGATTAGCTATGAAGAAATCTATGACGATAGATTTTTTTATAGTTATAGAGAGAAGTAGACTGTCCAGACTCTTGGATTTTAAATCCGTATAAAAAACAAGTCAGCTTTACTCTCGCCTTTTGAAGTTCGTTTGTAGTATGTTGGGTTCTTGAAACCGTGTATAGGAAAATGAAATGAGAAAGGTTAAGTAAAGTTTTTAGCTTCTCAATTATTCAAAGGAGGTTTTTTATCGATTACTTAGGTGTTGATATTAGTAAAAGAAGTAGTGTAGTTGCACATTATAAAAATGGAAAATTCCAAAAAGCGTTTTTCATCCAAAATAATAAAAATGGTTACAATTATTTACTCAAGTATTTGAATGACTTAGACCACCCACAACTCATTTTTGAATCTACAGGTATCTATTCAAGAGGTATGGAACGATTTTGTTGTGTAAATCAAATTAACTATATTCAAATGAATCCGTTAGAAGCCAAATTTAAAACGAGCGCTCTAAGATCATGGAAAACTGATCAGGCAGATGCTCATAAGCTCGCTTGTTTAGGACCGACGCTTAAACAAACAGGAAGCTTACCTATACATGAGTTAGTATTCTTTGAATTAAGAGAACGCGTCCGTTTTCATCTAGAAATCGAGAATGAACAAAATCGACTTAAATTTCAGATCCTTGAATTACTCCATCAAACATTCCCTGGTTTAGAAAGATTATTTAGTAGTCGATATTCAATCATTGCACTCAACATCGCAGAAATCTTTACTCATCCAGACATGGTTCTTGATATCGACAAGGATGTACTGATTACACATATATTTAATTCTACAGATAAGGGAATGTCAATGGATAAAGCTACAAAATATGCACTTTAATTAAGAGTGATTGCTCAAGAAAGCTATCCTAATGTCGATAGACATTCCTTTCTAGTCGAAAAATTACGCTTACTTATTCAACAATTAAAACAATCTATTCATCATCTCAAACAATTAGATGATGCCATGATTCAATTAGCACAACAACTCGATTATTTTGAAAATATTCATTCGATACCTGGTATTGGTAAGCTAAGCACAGCTATGATTATTGGGGAGATTGGTGATATTAAGCGATTTAAATCAAATAAACAACTCAACGCTTTTGTAGGCATTGATATCAAACGATATCAATCAGGTAATACACACTATAGAGATACCATCAACAAACGTGGTAATAAAAAAGCGAGAAAACTTTTATTTTGGGTGATTATGAATATAATAAGAGGGCAGCATCATTATGACAATCATGTCGTCGATTATTACTACAAACTAAGAAAGCAGCCTAATGAGAAACCTCATAAGACTGCCATCATTGCTTGTATAAATCGATTATTAAAAACGATTCATTATCTGGTAATGAATCATAAATTGTACGATTATCAAATGTCACCACATTAGCCAAACGTACAATCAAATACAGTTTAACACCTTATTCAAAAAAATTAAAATGAACGGTTTAGTTAAGTAATGCTTATTTTAATTATAAGTACTTGACTAATCGTAGGAAGAGGCTGGGACATAATTCCTAGCCTCTTTTTTATTTTAAATATAAACATATAACATGTCACCTTATTTAAACATTATAGAAGTAACTAAAAGAGTCACACCAGACAGACAAATTGAAGTTATACAGATCACAATGAATGGTTTAAGTGCTTTTGAAATAACTTCTTTTAAAACGATATTCAATCCTAGAGCAACCATCGCCATTAACATACATAACGCTGTAATAACATTTATAATATTCATAAGTAATGAAGGAATAGGAACAAATGTATTGATACAAGCCATTATAATAAATCCAATTAGAAAGTAAGGAATACCGATTTTTTGTTGTACTTGACTTGAGTGTGACTTATAACGCATATACAAAATTAAGACAATGCTTAATGGAATAAGTAAAAACACACGGCCTAATTTTCCAAGTAAAGCAAATGTCATTGCCTCCGATCCGCCAATATCTGCTGCTAAAACGACTTGAGCGATTTCATGTAGACTGATACCTGTCCAAGCACCATAAGTTATAGTAGGTATGTTAAAAATAGCCTCGATAGCTGTATAAATAAGTGCAAATATAGTTCCAACTAGTGCAATAATACCTACACTTATTGCAATGTCTTTTTCTTTAGATTTTAAGATTGGTGCTGTAGCTGCAATAGCTGCAGCTCCACATACTCCTGTACCAATACCAAGTAGTATAGAGATATCTTTATTTCCTTTAATAATTTGATTCAAAAGTAAAGTTAAACTTATTGAAAAGATAATTACGATAATATCAATAAGTAGTAATTTCCAGCCTTTACCTAGAATATCTCCCATATTTAATTTTAACCCATATAAGATAATCGCAAATTTTAATAAACGTTTTGATGCAAACGTAATACCTGGGCGAATATGCTCAGGATAACCTATGACTTGGCGGTATATCATCGCAAAAATGATGGCAATAGCTAATGCTCCAATCGTATGTAAAATAGGAAATTTAGCTAATATATAACTGATTATTGCAATCGTAAATGTAAACATAATACCTTTTATAAATGAAGCCTGCGTTATTGATTTCATATGTACTTTCACCTCGATATGAAATCTTAGCACGTTATTGTTATAGCGTTAAATAAATAATAAGTATAGTATATATATCAAAAATGTTATATTAGACTTAAAGGAGAATGATGCATGGATCCGTATAAGGTATTAATTGAAGTAATGAAAACAGAAAGTTTTACTAGAGCAGCAGAAAATTTATATACTTCGCAGCCTTCTGTGAGTCGTGATATTAAACGTTTAGAATTAAAATATAATGTTAAAATATTTGAATTTAAATCTCCATATTTAAAACTAACTAGAGATGGCGAAAAGCTACTACAATACGCATTGCAACGGGAAAGTATTGAACAAGAACTATGGCAAAACTTAACATCGGAATCTGAAATCATCTCAGGCACCTTAACAATTGGAAGCAGTTATACATACGGTGAATATTTATTATCAGAACAGCTTACCAGTCTTATGCAACAATACCCTAAGTTACATATTCATTTACGTGTTAATAATTCAGATTCTGTTATAAATGATATTAAACACAACAGAGTAGATATAGGTATTGTAGAAAAGGAAATTCAAGACAATGCAATAAAATGTAAGGAAATAATGGAAGACGAAATGGTGTATATTTACAAAAAATCGATTCAACCTAGAATGGATATATGTTTCGTTAGAGAAAAAGGGTCTGGAACAAGGTTTTATCAGGAAGTAGGTCTTTCTGAGTTGAAATTAAATCCATATTTGATAGAAATTAATAATATTAAGATTATTAAACAAATGGTAGAGGCTGGAAATGGGTTTGCAATTATTTCAAAATCAGCACTTCATCCAGAAGATTATGAAAAATTAGTGATAACAACTTTAAATGTGAAACGTCACTATTACCTTGCTCAACATGTTGATAAATATATAGGTAAAAATATTAGAGCTGTCATTGAAATGATTATGAAGTAGAGTATATAAAAAATCTGAGGCTAGGATTATGTCCCAGCCTCTTTGGTATCTATTAGTCTTGGAATTTAAATTCTAATGGCGGAGGAAGAGGGATTCGAACCCCCGCGGCCCGTTAAGGCCCTGTCGGTTTTCAAGACCGATCCCTTCAGCCGGACTTGGGTATTCCTCCAATTAACACAATAACAATAATATAATGACTTTAATTAAAAGTCAATATAATTATTCTTGAGTTTACACTAGAACTTTTTTACTTAAGTATTGATCAACAGACTGTGCTACTTCACGACCTTCTTTTATTGCCCAAACAACCAAGCTCTGACCTCGTCTTGCATCTCCTGCAGCAAATATTTTAGCGTGATTGGTTTGATAATTTGTATCATTAGCTACAATTTTATTACGCTCGGTGTGTATATCAAACGCATGCGGAACAGTGGTTTCAGTGCCAACAAACCCTATAGATAATAAGACTAAATCAGCCGGCCAAAATCGTTCTGGTCCATCTTCCATAACCATGCCATCAGGCGTTTCTTTTAATATTTGTGTATATAAGCCTTTAACATTTCCTAACTCGTCAACATCATAGCGCATTGTTTGTACACCATAGGCTCTTGGTTCTTGACCAAATTTAGCTTCATATTCCTTATGCGCATAATCCATTTTGAAAACAGGCATTGCTAATGGCCAGGAAGTATTACTTTCAAAAGTAATCTCTTCAGGTTGCTTCTTATATTTATTAAATTGGACAATAGATTTACAGTCTTCACGTAATGCAGTCGCTACACAGTCTGCACCAGTGTCACCAGCACCAATAATAATTACATTCTTATCTTTAGCAGTAATGCTCAAACTTTCAATCTCACCATTTAGATACTGGGTTTGTTCAGTAAGATAGTCCATTGCAAAATGAATACCAGAGCCCATTCGTCCTTCTAATGGCAAATCTCTCGCATTTTGAGCACCTGTGCATAAAATAATAGCATCATAATTTTCTTCAAGTGTTTCACGGCTCACATCGACGCCAATTTCAACGCCTGTTTTAAATAAAATCCCAGCATCTTTCATAAGTGATACACGTCGACGTATTACGTCTTTATCTAGTTTCATATTTGGTATGCCATACATTAGCAAGCCACCTGGTTCATGCGCCTTTTCATAAACCGTAACTTTATAGCCTTTAAGGTTTAATTCTTCAGCTGCTGTAAGTCCCGCTGGGCCACTACCTACGATAGCAACTCGTTGGTCCTTATGCTCTTCAGGATATGCGGGATGAACCCACTTGTTCTCATATGCTTCGTCAATAATTGTACGTTCAATACCTTTAATCGCCACGGATTCTCTATTAATTTTCATAACACATGATTGCTCACATGGTGCTGGACAAACTCTTCCTGTAAATTCAGGAAAATTATTCGTCTCTCTCAATCTTTCGTAAGCAGCTTTAAAATCTTGATGATAGACTAAGTCGTTCCACTCAGGTATATAATTACCAATAGGGCATCCTATTGTTTCTCTTCCATAAGATTGCCCAGTTTGACAAAAAGGTGTTCCACAATCCATACAGCGAGCACCCTGAATCGAAGCATCTTCTTTAGTGAAGCGTTGTTGAAACGCTTCATGATTCGAAAGACGGTCTACCAAAGACAATTCTGATAGCGACTGTTTATCATATTTCATAAATCCTTTAAATTCGCCCATGATAATCCCCCACTTCTTTAATAAATGACTGCTGGCTGTAACTCTTGTTCAATTGTTTCTCTATCATCATAAAACGCTGCCAGTGTTGCTTCATCTTCACGTTCCATTTGACGTTTTTTCAAATCAATTTTTTGCATCATTAATTTGTAATCTTTTGGAATAACTTTAATTGCTAACTTTTCAATATTGTCAAATTGGTCGAGTATTTGGCGTGCTTTATTACTACGTGTATGCTTAAAATGTGCTTCGAGCATGTCTTTGATAAGGGATTTTTCCTCATCAAAACGTATACTACTGAATTCTAAAGTTTCAAGCGCATTAACCTTTTTAAATGTCTCCACGTCAGAAGGGAAAATATAACTTACGCCCCCGCTCATACCTTGGCCAAAGTTCTTTCCTACGTCTCCTAAGATAATGACATGTCCCCCTGTCATATATTCAAGTCCATGATCACCAATACCTTCTACCACAACATCTGCGCCACTATTTCTAATACAGAAACGCTCACCAGCTTTACCATTGATAAACGCTTTACCTCTAGAAGCACCGTAAAAGTTTACATTTCCTGCTATAATTTCATTTTCACGCTGACTATTTGGAGCATTTACGATGACAGTTCCACCGGACAATCCTTTACCTACATAATCATTAGCATCACCGGTATGATGAATTGTTAATCCGCGTGGTGCATATGCTGCTAAGCTTTGACCTGCATGACCTTCAGTGTAAGCAAGTATCGTATCTTCAGGCAATCCTTCTTCTCCATATTGTTTAGCTATCGCACTACCTGTAATTACACCTACATCTCGCTGTTCATTATCAACAACATAATTTCCGGTAAAAGAGTACCCGTTTTCAATGCTATAGCGTGCGTCTGGGTACAGATAATTCAAATCGAATCCTTCATCAAGATGATGATTTTGTGATATCTCTTTCGTATTAACACCGTCAAATTGTTCTATTAAACGTTCTATTTGAAGAGACGCTGCTTTACTATTTGGTTTCAATTGCGTCGAACGTTGAAGAAGATCTGTTCTCCCTACTAACTCTTCTACTGTTTCTAAACCAAGTGAAGCCAAAATTTCACGTAATTCTTCAGCTATAAAATACATAAAGTTAACTACATGCTGTGCCTTACCTCTAAACAAAGCTCTCAAATCTTTGTTTTGTGTTGCAACCCCTACTGGACACGTATCGTTATGACAAACTCTCATCATAATACACCCCAAAACAACAAGTGGTGCTGTTGCGAAACCAAATTCTTCTGCACCAAGCGCACAAGCATAAGCTACATCTTTACCCGTCAGTAACTTACCATCCGTTTCTAATTTTACACGACTACGCAAATCATTTAATTTAAGTGTTTGATGTGTTTCGGCAAGACCTATCTCCCATGGCAAACCTGCATGTTGAATACTTGTTTTAGGCGATGCACCTGTACCTCCATCATAACCACTTATAACAATTTTATCGGCGAAAGCTTTAGCTACACCTGAAGCTATAGTTCCAACGCCAGTTTTTGATACAAGTTTAACTGCAATATCAGCTCTTCTATTTGCATTTTTTAAATCATGAATGAGCTGTGCTAAGTCCTCAATTGAATAAATATCATGGTGTGGTGGTGGTGAAATTAATCCTATACCTGGTGTCGAACCTCTAGTCTCAGCAATCCATGGATATACTTTTGAGCCTGGTAGTTGTCCACCTTCCCCTGGTTTAGCGCCTTGTGCAACTTTAATTTGAATTTCTTTTGCATGTTGCAAGTAATCACTCGTCACCCCAAAACGACCTGATGCAACTTGCTTAATTGCACTTATCTTATTACTTCCATCCTTTTGAATTTCGTAACGTGAAGAATCTTCACCACCTTCTCCACTATTGCTTTTACCTCCAATTTGATTCATAGCTTGAGCCAACGTCTCATGTGCTTCTGCTGAGATAGAGCCGTAACTCATAGCTCCTGTATTAAAACGTTTCACAATTTCACTTGCTGGTTCAACACGACTAATATCAATAGATTGACGTGTCTTGAATTCTAATAAATGTCTAATATGATCCGTACGTTGTAAATTTACAGCTTTGGAGAATTTTTTAAACAACTCGTAATCATTTTCTCTACATGCATGCTGCAATAAAAAAATCGTACGAGGATTAAATGCATGATGCTGACCTTGCTGTCTCCATTGGAATACACTTCCGGATTCAAGATAATCAGAATCATCACTTTGTCTCGCTTTATTCTCTTGGTCTATTTGTTCAATACTTATACCAGATAATTTTGACTGTGTACCTGTAAAATATTTTTCAATGACGCTATTCGATAAACCTACCGCTTCAAATATCTGTGCTCCTTGATAACTTTGTACGGTAGAAATGCCCATTTTAGCCATCACTTTAATAACGCCTTCTGACAATACATTGGTATACGTAGCAACATTTTCAGCGACGTTTCCTGAAAGTTGACCTTGACGCGTTAATTGTTCAATCGTTCGTTGCGCTAAATATGGAACTACAGCGTTTGCACCATAACCAAGTAAACATGCAACATGATGAACTTCTCGTGTTTCACCGGACTGCGCAATGAGGCTGGTCTCCATTCTTAATCCTTCTCGAATTAATAATTGATGCACGTGACTTAATGCTAATAAAATTGGCATTGCATAACTATTTTCGTGAGTTAACGACGTATCGTCTAACACCAAAATTTTCGCTCCTTCATGTACAGCCTGTATTGCTCGGTTCCCTAGTTCAGTTAAGCTACTTTCCAAATCATCTGTATAAAGTGTAGATAAATACGTTACATTAAAATACGAATGATCGATTGATGATAATTGCGCTTCATTTAAAACTGGTTTTTTTAATTGAATTCTTTCTAAAACTGATTCATCAGGACATAAAAGGTTCCCTTCTGAACCTAAATATGAAAGTTCACTCGTTACAATCTTTTCTCGATAAGCATCGATGGGTGGATTGGTAACTTGTGCAAATAATTGTTTAAAATAATTAAATAGCGACTCAGGCTTATCATTAAGAACTGCAATAGGTGCATCATATCCCATCGCTCCAATGGGATCTTTTTTATTGATGACTAAATCTGTCATATATTTATTGATATCTTCTTTAGTGTAAGCAAATTGTTTCTGTAAGCGGAAGAGTGTTTGATCATCCCAGTCGGAAGATTGGTAATAAATATTATCTAAATCATTTTGATTTTTATAATCTTTTAGCCATTGTTCGTAGGGCAACTCATTAGCAATATTAGTTTTTAGCTCATTATTTTCTACAACCTTATTTTGTAAAAAGTCTACAAGTAATAACTTCCCAGGATTAAGTTGTCCTTTAAATGCTACATTTTCTTCCGGAACATCAATGACACCTACTTCGGAAGAAAAAACAATAAAATTATCTTTAGTTATTGTATAACGCCCAGGTCTTAATCCATTTCTATCAGTCAATGCACCTATCTTATCTCCATTGCAAAAGGAAATCATAGTTGGTCCATCCCATGGCTCCATTAAATAACTATAAAATTCATAGAAAGAACGAACTTTTTTATCGTTAGATTCATTGTATAACCATGGCTCTGGAATTAATAACATCGCTGCTTTTTCAGGCTCCATTGCTAATGATAAGAACTCTAACGCATTATCAACTATTGATGAGTCACTACCATCTTCATCAACAATAAAATGCACCTTATCTTTCTCATCTTCAAATAATGTTTCAACTAGTTTATTTTGGCGTGCTCGCATCCAGTTTACGTTACCCTTAATGGTATTAATTTCACCATTGTGCATAAGCATTCGATTTGGATGTGCACGTTTCCAACTTGGAAATGTATTAGTGCTAAAGCGGGAGTGTACAAGTCCTAATTTTGATTGATATGCCTCATTTTGTAGGTCTAAATATAAGCCTTTAATTTGATCTGAACGTAACCAACCTTTATAAACAATCGTTCTATGAGAGAGACTTGTGAAATATAAATCTATGGATTGTGTTTCACTATATTTTTCAATTTGCTTTCTTGCTAAAAACAATCGTTTTTCAACTTCTTTTACACCTGTGATGTCAACAAATATTTGTTGAATATAAGGCATAGTATCTGCAACATGTTGAGCAATAGCGCGAGTATCTACTGGCACATCTCTATATCCAATGACTTTAAAACCTTCACTTTCAAAATATTGATTAAACATCTCTTCGTGAATTGAATCTCTAACTTTCTCTTTAGAAAAAAATAATCCCACGGCATAATATCCTTCGCCGGGAACTTTGAATTCTGTTAATTTTTCGAACAATTGGTATGGTATCTCCGTCATAATTCCAGCACCATCACCAGTAATACCGTCGGCACCTACTCCACCACGATGATCTAACCGTCTTAACATTTCTAAAGATTTTTCTATAATATCGTGAGATCTTTTATTATCCATATTGGCATAAAATCCAATACCACACGCATCATGCTCTTCACGATAATCGTATAGTCCCTTTTTTAATTTCTCATTGTACATGATGCACACTCCCTTATTAGAATTTTCTGACAATTTTATTTGATAGTAATAACTATAATGTAATTTATTTATCTGTTCAATATATAAATTAGATTAAATTCATCTAATTATTAGAACGATTGCAAAAAATACTGATATACTAGGTTTAGAATAAGACAGTATTTATTTTATTGAATGGAGGGAAATCAACTATGGATATAAAACAACTTAGATACTTTGTAGAGGTTGCACGTCGAGAGCATATTTCAGATGCAGCATTAGAACTAAACATTGCACAGTCTGCGATTAGTCGTCAAATCACTCAACTCGAAAAAGAATTGGGGGTGACATTATTTAAAAGAAGTGGTAGAAATATCATATTAACTGTTGAAGGTAGACAGTTACTCTCACAGGCAACTCAAATACTAGAATTAATGGATAAAACCATTCACTCATTTCAACAACACGCATCACATAATCAACAGACAATTTATATTGGATATGAAGAAAGTGATGCCTCTCAAATGATTCTTCCCCTAATTCAAACATTTGAACAACAAAGTAACAGTACCATGATTCCGCAACTTACAATACATGATAAATTATTAGATCAAATTCTTTCCAATCAGTTGGATATTGCAATCACTGAATTTACTCCTGTGTTAGAACGGGAAACACATTTACGCGTCATGCCTTTATTTGAAGAAAATTATCATATGTATGTACCCAAATCACATCCGCTAGCTATGACTATACATCCCCCGCTATCTCAATTTACAAATCAATCACTATACTGTCTCGAACCAATGACAAACTCTATAAAAAGTAAATTGATTGAAAAGACTAAAGCACAAGTACGAATGATTTCAGATATGAAACTCGCTCAACATATTTTGAGTAATGATAAGGGATTTATTATTTCTAGTCAAAATTGTTTACTATATAATCACGTAAATTGGACTAAAATCCCTTTAAATCATACAGAATTAAAACGAACGCTATGTGTAGTTATGCGAAAAGATAACAAGAAAAACGACATTAATATAGCATGGAATTTAATTTACACATTATTAAATAAATCCACTATAAATTAACCATTCATCTTATCTTTTCAAAAGTTTATCACTCTTCGACATCAACATTTCATTGATAACTTTTTGAGTTCAATCATAAAAGGTCGTATAATCGCTATATCAATATGATTATTAAGTTGAGAATTGAGGTTTTAAGATGCAATCCAAGAATTTTTTAAAAACACCTTTTACTTGGATGATGATAATCTTTAGTTGCCTATTTTTAGGTACGTTAATATTCACGTTTTTTAACGATAGATTTTATAATATGCCTATAGGACAAATCACTCAAATTACTGATATCCAATCACAAAAGGTAACAGACGAGCACAAAAATAAAGATATTAAATACAAAGAGAAGCTGACATTCAAAATTCTAAATGGTGAATTCAAGGGGCAAACAACGACGATTCCCCACCAATATGTGAAATCTCAAGCTGATTCAGAATCATTTTCCAAAAATGACAAGGTTGTTTTACATATTTCTAAAAATCCTAAAGACGCAACGATTATAGAGAAAAAACGAGATACTATTGTTGTCATAATAACCGGCTTATTTTTACTTACTGTTTTAGTCGTAGGAAAAAAAGTAGGACTTCAATCTATATTATCACTTATCGTTAATACTACTACCGTTATGGGAGCTATTTTAATACATAATCAATATGGGACTATAAGTTTATTCTTATTGATGACTTGTGCCATTATCATTTCCACTTCTTTCACTTTGCTACTTGTAACAGGTTGGCATACCCGAACCTTAATTACTATTGTAAGTACGCTGATTGGAACGTTCTTATGTGTTGGAATTACTGAAGTCATCATCAAATTTACCGGGGGAAATGGAATAAAATACGAAACAATCACTTTCCTTACTCTCCCTCCTAAAGATGTCTTTCTAGCTTCCGTACTAATAGGTACACTTGGAGCAGTGATGGACGTTTCTATTACTATAGCAAGTGGGATGTATGAAATTTTACAACGTAGCCCTCAAATATCAATGAAACGTTGGGCTCTTGCCGGAAGACATATCGGTCAGGATATAATGGGAACGATGACTAACATACTACTCTTTTCATATCTATCTGGTAGCTTACCTATGTTTCTAATTTATTTAAAAAATGCTAACACTATTACCTATACTATTTCGATGAATTGGTCATTAGAAATTGCTCGAGCATTAACTGGTGGGATAGGCATCGTTTTAACTATTCCTATAACAATTGCTTTAATGGAACTATGGCTTAAACTGCGAGGTGTTAATCAATGAGTGCAATTACTATTTTAGGTTTCTTATTATTGTTGATAATGGTTATTTTCGGAGGTAAGAAAGGACTCATTTCTTTTTTTACTTTGTTTTTAAACTTTATCATTCTTGTAATAAGTATTCTTTTAATTATATATGGTGTACCAATCTATCTTGTCACATTTATATTTTGCTTTATCATAGCCGCAATTAATTTATTTGTATTAAATAGTTATAACGTCAAAACACAAGCAGCTTTTCTAGGTACTTTAGCAACAATACTCATATTAATACTCATGATATACTTTTCAGTTGAGATGGGGCACTTACAAGGTTTTGCAACCGAACAGCAGGATGAAACATATGTGTATTCAATGAATATTGGTATTAATATGGTACAGTTTATGGTATTTACAATTGTTCTTGCAGTGATAGCAGCAGTCATTGATTTAGCAATAACAATTAGTTCCCCTATGTATGAACTAAATGAGACTAACCCTAATTTAAATCAGCATCAATTATTTCAATCTGGTATGCGTGTGGGTAGAGAGATATTAGCAACTTCTGCCAACACCATTTATTTAGCATTTTTCGGAGGACAATTAACTTTATTCTTCTGGTTCTTTAAATTACATTATTCATTTGGACACATCATTAATTCGAAAATATTCACACAGGAATTTATAGCTATTTTACTTGGTGGCATCGCCGTTGCAATTAGCATTCCCATTACTGCATGGATTACAGCATTTATGATTAAACATGTCAGTCAGAAGAAGACTCTTACGAATCAACAAAATAAATAAAATATTCCCACCGCCTTTAAATAATTATAGCGAGCGTTTATGATCAAACAGTTTAACTTAATTATTATATGGCGATGGGATGTTTAATATTATTCTTAATGTATAGACCTAATTTAAAGTAATTGCATTTTTAATAAATATTCGTCATGTTCTTATTTTTAATATTTGATAGTGTACGTAAATTCTTTAACCCATGAAAAAATATATATCATCTGTGTAACAACTTACTCATTTTTCGCCGACAACTTATCCTCAACATTAACTTTCTATAATGCATTATCAAAATAATATAGCAAATAGGCGTTTTCATATACTATCTAGCCATTAATCTTTCCACTCAGAAAAATTCCGTCATCTATGTAATTGCACAACTAGGTTAGGCTAATGGCTTCTATGATGAGCACAGTTTAAATACTTAATTAGCGAGCTTTCATAAACTTGATATTATCAAAACTTCACATCAATAGAAATTAAGTTGCGTAATATGATGTTAATATTTAACTCCTATCTATTAATGATTGATAAATTCCTTAATCCAAGTATTTACTGCAGGCGCTATATTTTCACTGTCATTGATATCGAACCATTTCATGTCAGTAATTTCATGATCGGTTTCAACTTTTGACCAATCTATAGCTCGATTAACTTTGAATCCATTAAGTTCAGTCAACATATTAGGTTGTGGATAGGCTTCTCCGACAATAGTTCCAATAAATTCTAGTTCATCTTTAGCTAATTCTAAGCGCAATTCTTCCTTCAATTCTCTTTGTAAAGCTTCCACAAGACTCTCACCCTCATCAATTTTACCACCCGGGAAATAATACTTATCTCTATGTCGAACTTGTACAAGTAGTAACTGATGATTCTTTTCTTCAACTAAGCAAACACATTTAATCATTCATCAATTCATCCCTATTCATAATAAATATCTTCAATTTCATACTTATATTTAGTATTATGTTATCATAAATAAGTTACTACATGATTTAACTAAACTACATTTAATTGAAAATATGACATTTAACCATACATTCGAATATTTTATTCTTCAAAATAAGTATGGTATACGGAGGGAATCATTATTTATGGCTAAACAAGCAAACACTTCACGTTTATCAAGATTATTCAACGTAGCAGGATTCATTGTAGATGGTTATAACGGGATTCGCTATAATGCTAAGAATAAACAACTTGTCTATTTATCATTAGGTCTAAGCGCACTAGGAACAATCATTGATTTTTACATTTCTATTAAATCCGCATCTAAACTTCGTAAGTTAAGTGCACTTGGATCATTTGCAATCAACGGGGTACGCTTATTTACAAGTTTTAAAAAAGTTAGAGATGAATATGACTATCACTAAACAAATTAAAACTGATAATTAAATTTTTTGAGAAAAAATAAGTTGCCAAACATTAAAATATATTCTTATGAGATGACTAGTTTTAAAATATCGTTTTAATCATTTTTAAACTCTTCATCTTAAAGTAAGGGGTGAGGAGATGAAGAGTTTAAAAATTCTTCCTCACCTCTTTTTTATTTTAAACAAATTAAACAATTATAAAATAGTGTGACAAAGCATTGCATTTAATACTAATCACCAACACGGTTATATAGTACAAATACTGAATAGTTATTAAAATTCTTGTAATTTTCATAAAAGTGTTTATCATGAGTAATTAACAATTTATAAAACTTATCTAATAATTTAAGTTTGAAATAAAGGAGAATTAATTATGATATACACAGTAACAACCACCCTCCCATTATCCCATGGTGGTAGGACTCAAGCTTTACTCAGACGAATTAAACTGTTAGATGAAGAATTTAAAATTCCAAGTAAAATTCTCACCACTAATTATCATGGTAATTATCCTAGTATTTATAAAAAATACAGACAAGAAAACAAAGTTACAGAAAATATACAATTCGAAAATATGTATGAATGGTTATCAAATTTCAAACTTTTTAAAGTCCCAAAAACATTGATTACTAGGAATCCAAAATACATTAAAACACCTAGAAAGATTAAAGGACTTATTGATAGGCGAGGAAAAAAGAGTGGTCTTATTCATTATTATAATAATGAATGTCATGTGAGATCTCGAAAGTATTATGGACAGTCTAATGTTCTTGAATATGAGGACTTCATTTCTCCCACATCAGGATTAAAATATGAGCGCCATCAATATAATTTATACGGCCAACTTCATAGAAAAGAATATTATTATGATGACTCTTCTTTAAAACATAGTGACGAATTATTTGATACTGAGGGCTCTATGTACTGCAAGAGATATTTTAAAACTAAACCAAACAGCAAAATTAATGGCGTAGAAATATATAGAAATAAAAAACTTTATAAGACCTTTAAAAACGATAAATTGTTAGCTCAGTTTTATTTTCAGAATAGATTCAAAGATCAAGATATCGTCTTTAATGATGCTCGATTTTTAGATAAGCCATTACTTAAGCAAACGCACCGAACAAAAAACATTCTTGTTTTACATAGCTCGCATTTATCAGGGGACCAAATAAAAAAATCATATCGATTTGCTTTAAATCAATCGAAAAATGTTTATAAGTATATTGTTCTCACTCACCAACAAAAGCACGATATACAGCAACATTTCCCTATAAGTGACGACCAATTTCAACTAGTACCACATTTTATCGAATTAGATACAGAGGTAGAACAAGATTCCTCAAACAATCAAAATCGCTTTATATATATAGGACGTTTTAGCGCAGAGAAACAGATTGATCATATTATTAGAGCTTATCACAAGTTTTTGCAAAGTGGTTATCAAACAGAATTACATTTATTTGGTAGAGATGAAGATAATCAAATTCCATTGATGAATACTTTGATTTCAGAATTAAAATTATCGGATAAAGTTAAAATATTTAAATATACCAATCAACCTTTACAAGAATTTAAAAATTCTAAAGCCTCTCTACTTACAAGTCAATATGAGGGATTTGGCTTAACACTTATGGAAAGTATAGAAATGGGGTGTCCAGTCCTATCTTATAACGTTCGTTACGGTCCAAGTGAAATTATTCAAAACGGAATAAATGGCTATCTCATTGAAAAAAATGATATTGATAGTTTATCAAAACATATGATTAACATCATTGAGCACCCACTACAAGAAGTGAAAAATAAAGACACTTTAAAATATAACGCCGCAGTGAATAATTACAAACAACTTATGCAAAGCTTAGACTTATTAAAATAGTCACTTTTTCCGATATTATAAAGATTTGGTAGCATCTTTATAAAACTATAAATAAGCCCATCGATGATTCTTAATCCAATCATCAATGGGCTTAATTTGATAGTTACATATTGTTAAACAATTTTCTTAATGAATAAATTTGTAATTTCTCACTTGATAAGCTGGAATTGTTCTATATGTCATATTTCCAGGAGCTGCACTCCAGTTCATTTCTGAAACTAAAATACTTCCATCGCTATTCACGCGCTCTACAAACGCTACGTGACCATAGTAACCAGCGTCAGTTTGTGCAATTGAGCCTACTGTAGGACGATAATCAATAGTATATCCATCAGCAGCTGATGCATTGTCCCAATTATTTGCATTCCACCAGTATGTACTGATACCTTTTCCTATTTCAGCACGTCTATTAAATACGTGCCATGTGCATTGTCCCCAAGTATACAAGTTTTGATGATTAAAAGTTGGTGAATAATAGCCACCATTTGATCTAGTATTATTAGAAGATGAGCTACTAGAACTACCACCAGGCACTTTTAACTTCTGTCCAGGATAGATAAAGAAATTAGTTAGTCCATTTAATTGCATAATTTTTTGATATGTTGTCCCATATTTACTAGCAATTGCAGATAGTGAATCTCCATACTTAACAGTATATGTTGCAGTACGACCACTAGACCCACTAGCTTTTGTACGACTGGAACTCGTCGCTTTACCAGAAACTTTCAACTTTTGTCCGGGGAAAATAAGATAGTTATTTAACCCATTAAGTTGCATGATTTTTTGATACGTTGTACCGTATTTTGCAGCAATAGAAGATAATGAATCTCCAGCTTTAACTGTGTAAACTGTGCCACTATTTGTTGACGTTGCTCTTGAAGATGAGCCTGATACTTTCAATACTTGATTAGGGAATATTAAATTGGAAGTCAATCCATTAAGTGATTTTAATTTAGCAATACTAATCCCATATTTGTGGGAAATTGACCATACAGATTCTCCACTTTTTACTGTATGCGTTGTTGCAGCTTGTGCATGAGTTGATGCCAATGCGCTAAGGGCAGTTGTTCCTATAATGGCAGTAATATATTTTTTTTGCACTTGAAATCCTCCTCTACTTTAGTTTTGCTTATTCGCGTTTTAACAATACAAAGATATTATACTCTTTAATTATGTATAGCATGTTTGCTTTAGATGACATTCTGATTACAAATATTATTTTAAATAAAAAATAGGGCTACGCTCAAACATATTTGCATTTATCCAATTTAATACATTTTGCAGTCAATTACAATGTCTTTTTTATTACAAATATTATTAATATGGTTTCGCTCTTTATATTTACAATTTCGAATGTAATATTTTTTCTATTTTCAAATTAATATTAAATAGACAGACGCTTATTTCTAGATTCTAAATTCAATATTTCGAATAAAAAAAAGTAGGAATAGAATTCGCTATGGATTCTTTATCCCACTTCAAAAAGGTGAAATGCCATGAAAGATATAGAAATATATCTTCAACTTTGTCATTGACTATAAAATTGTTTTGCAACCAACACATATAACTGGAATTCTAGACTGAAATTTTCTATATTATGAATGTTGCGCTAAAACTTTATATTATTTTTTTGCCAACTCATTTTCGATTTCTTTGATTTCCTTTTTAGAAAGATCTACTGGTTTTTCACCGTCTTTAGTGTCTTCTTTTAATGCTTTTTGAGCTTCTTTTGAATGATAAAGTTCTATAATTTTTTTGTAGGTTTTATTATCTTTGTCTTTAGAGTTGACAGCTACAACATTAATATATGGTTTTACTGCATCTGAACTTGCTTTTTCCAAGTAAATAGGATCCTTTTTAGCATCTTTTCCTGCTTTTGTTGCAACACCGTTATTAATAACTGATATATCCACATCAGAAAGTGCACGCGCTGTTTGTTGTGCATCAACAGCTTTAATTTTTAAATCTTTAGGATTACTTTCAATATCTTTTGTTGTTCCGTTTAATCCAAAGTTCTTCTTAAGCTTAATTAAACCTGCAGATTCTAATAACTTAAGTGCTCGAGCTTGGTTAGATACATCATTCGGAATAGCAACTTGCGCACCTTTTTTAACATCTTTAATGTTCTTAACTTTATCTGAATAAATACCTAATGGAGCTAATACAGTAGTGCTAAGTGCTTCAATATTGGTATCTTTATGAGCTTTTTTATATTGATCTAAAAAAGCAAAGTGTTGGAAGGCATTTAAATCGATATCCCCGTCACTAAGCGCTTTGTTTGGAACGTTGTAATCTGAAAAGTGCTTGATTTCTAAATCAATATCATCTTTTTTAGCTAATTCTTTAACTTTTTCCCAAGCCTTCGTGTCGTTGGATGCAACACCTATGGTTACCTTTTTACTATTATTACCACCACATGCTGCTAAAACTAAAATTGCAATGATTAAAAAACTTAAAATCTTTTTCATTAATGAATTCCCCCTAAATATTTATAAAACCCTTACTAGTATTTTAATTTCTACGGATAACCCTAGCGATAAAGTTACCTAACGTTTGTATAATTTGAACAATAATAATAAGTACAATGACTGTAATCACAATAACAATGGTATCGAACCGTTGATAACCATACACTAAAGCCAAATCACCTATACCGCCACCACCAACAGCACCAGCCATTGCTGTACTACCGATGAGACCAATAATAGCTGTAGTTATAGCTAGAATTAATGAACCAAGTGCTTCCGGCAATAAAAAATAACGTATAATTTGAAGAGGTGATGCACCCATTGCTTTAGCTGCCTCAATAATCCCGTCATCGACTTCCAGTAATGAATTTTCTACTAAGCGTGCGATATAAGGTGCTACATAAACCGTGAGTGGTACTATGGCTGCTGTTGTACCGATAGATGTGCCAACGAGCAATTTAGTAAAAGGCACTATGGCTATTAATAAAATTATGAACGGAATTGATCTTAAAATATTAATGATAGGATTTAATACTTGATGCAATATCGTATTCGACCATATACCGTTTTTTCTAGTTACCACCAACAAGATGCCAAGAGGTATACCAATCAAAGCACCGATTACAAGCGATACTGTCACCATATACAATGTTTCGTATAGAGCTTGTAATAATTGAGATGAATCTAAACTTGAACCAAACATATTTATATAACCTCCTTATACCGAATATGTCGTTTTGAAAGGTAATCAGTAAGTTTAAAATCATTAAAAGACTCATCATGCTCAAATCTCAACCACAAATAACAAACCGTTTCATCTTGTATTTCTGACATAGAAGAAAATAATACGTTAACGTTAAGATGATGCTCGTTGATAAGCTCATTCAATATTGGCAATTGAATTTGTTCGGAGTCTAAAAACAGTTTATAATCTGTGAAATTTGAATCCTTTCTCGAGTTAAAAGAGGCTCGTAACTCTTTTGAAGGCTCAGTGTTAATCACCGTCGAAACGAAATTTTTTGCAGTATTCGTTTGTGGATGACTAAAGACATCTTTAACTGTCCCCATTTCTATCACTTCGCCATTTTCCATGACAGCTACACGATGACAAATTTTTTGAATTACGCTCATTTCATGTGTAATCATCATAATCGTCACACCAAATGTTCGATTCACATTACTTAATAAATTTAAAATTGAGCTTGTAGTAGCTGGATCCAGAGCACTTGTCGCTTCATCACATAATAATATTTTAGGATGCGTTACTAATGCTCTTGCGATGGCAACACGTTGTTTTTGTCCACCTGATAATTCATCTGGAAATTGATCTTTTTTATCAGCAAGCCCTACAAATTCTAACATTTCGTCAACTTTTTCCTTAATTTCTTTCTTATTTGTCTTACTTAAAATAAGTGGCATTGCAACATTTTTATAGACTGATTTAGAATTAAGTAAATTGAAATGTTGAAAGATCATACCGATATCTTTTTTAATATGACGCAAATCTTTTTCTTTATATGTATCAATCTCATGACCATCAACAATAACTTGACCATCTGACACTGTCTCAAGTTGATTGACTAACCGAACTAATGTACTCTTACCAGCACCACTATAGCCAATCACACCAAAAATATCATGTTGGTCAATCTTAAATGATACATTTTTCAAAGCTTGAATAGTTTCTCTTTTTTTGTGAAAAACTTTATTAACATTTTTGAATTCAATCACCTAATCTCTCCCTCCGATTTCCGATTAAAATTATCTGAATATTTGCATTATATTGAATTGATGTCGTACCGTCAACACGCTTTTTTGATTTTTCCAAAATTAATTAATATTCTGAAAAATGATGTTCTACAATTGGTTACTTATCTCAAAAATTGTGAAAATAACACAACTCAATAGTAAATATAAAACAAGAGATTAAGATGCAAAACGTTTTATTTCATCATCTTAATCTCTAACTAAGCGATATTACCTCAAAGTATTTAGGGCTTGTTCTAAATCATTAACTAAGTCTTCCGTGTCTTCAATACCAATAGATAAACGAATGAGACCATCCGTAATACCTTCCTTAGCTCTTACATCTGATGGGATGGATGCATGCGTCATAAGTGCCGGTACAGAAATTAGACTTTCTACTGCCCCTAAACTCTCTGCCAGTGTAAAGTAGTTTGTTGCGTGAATCACTTGTTTAGCCGCTTCTGTATCCTTAACTTCAAAAGATACTACCCCTGTATGACCACTTGCTTGATTTTGATGGATAGTATAGTTCATATGTTCCTTAATACTAGGATGGAATACTTGTTGAACTTTAGGATGCTTTTGTAACATTTGAACGATACCTTCAACGTTTCGGTTTATTTGCTCCATTCTTAGACCTAGCGTTTTAATACCTCTGATTAATAAATAGCTATCTTGAGGTCCAAGTACACCACCTGTAGAATTTGAAATAAAGCCTAGACGTTCTGCTAAGGCATCATCAGCAGTAGCAACAAGACCAGCTACAACATCACTATGACCTCCAATATATTTAGTAGCCGAATGCAATACGATATCAATACCAAAGTCTAAAGGATTTTGGTAGTAAGGTGTCATAAATGTATTATCGACTACGGATATCAAATCATATTTTTTCGCAATTTTTGCTGATGCTTTAATATCAGTCACACGTAATAATGGATTTGAAGGTGTTTCTACATATAACATTTTAGTTTCAGGTTTAATATATTGTTCAATGTTTTCAATTTTAGTTGTATCAACAAAATCTACGTCTATACCAAAGCGAGTAAATACTTTAGTTAATGCACGATATGTGCCACCATAAACATCAGAATTAAGAACTAAGTGATCTCCTTTATCTAATAACATGATAACTGCACTAATTGCTGCCATTCCTGAACCAAAAGCAAAACCATGCTTACCATGTTCTAAATTAGCAATAACACTTTCAAGAGACGCACGTGTAGGATTTGCAGTACGTGAATATTCGTACCCTTGTCTTAAATCCCCAATATCATCTTGTAAATAAGTACTTGTTTGATAAATAGGTGTTGTCACTGCTCCAGTATAGTTGTCTGTCGTATGTCCCCCATGTATCATTTGCGTTTTTTTATTCATTATTAAAACTCTCCTTATAGTTGAATATTTGTTTGGACATGTATCGATCGCTCCCATCTGGAAAGATGGTAACAATCACACCAGTTTGAATGCTTTTTTTTAATTCCAATGCTCCTTGTAATGCCGCTCCCGAAGAACTACCAACTAACAATCCTTCTTTATTCGCAACAAGCTTAACATTATTAAAAGCATCGTTATCAGCAACAGTAAAAATACCATCTACTAATTCTTTTTCTAAAAATGATGGCCACTTTTCAGAACCAATCCCTTCAGTTGCATGAGGATGACTGACACCACCATTTAAGACAGAGCCTTCTGGTTCTACAATATAATTTTTTACATCATAAGTTTTTAAGTGTTGTGCAACTCCTGTAAAGGTACCACCGGAGCCAACACCTGCCACAAAATAATCAATATGTGAAAGTTCATCTGTGAGTTGTTTGGCAAGTGTTTGTGTATATGCCCCAGGATTATCTTTAGTTTCGAATTGATTCATATATAAATATCCATATCGTGTTGCGTATGCCAACGCCTCTTGCTGTGCGCCAGTCATTCCCTCAACTTTGGGAGTACGTCTAACATCTGCACCCAATGCTTTCATAATTGAGATTTTTTCTTCTGCAAATCCTTCTGGAGCAAAGATGATACATTTTACTTTGTGCCGATTAGAGGCAATAGCAAGTCCAATACCTGTATTACCAGCAGTCGCTTCGACTATTGTATCCCCTTCTTTAAGTCGTCCTTCGTCTATTGCTTTTTCAATTAAGTACTTCCCTAGACGGTCTTTGATGCTACCACCAGGATTAAATTGCTCAAGTTTGGCGTATATTTTAACATTCTCGTCACTAAAGCTTTCTAATAAAACTAATGGAGTTTGTCCTATCAAATCGTATGCAATCATTATTTTTGGTTCAGATGACAACAATGAGTATCACTGAACTTAACCCACTTTCTTTATTTATGTTAGCCTAATTCTTACTTATCAGATATGAATTATAACTTATAGACATTGTTTTTGCAATTTCTGAAAAACGTACAATCAATTTGAAATTTAAACATTATTTAAAATAAGTATTTTTATTTTTATAATTGATTACGTTCATATGAGAATACTTAACGAAAGTGTTATGATAGGGGTAAATAAGCTAGCACATCGATAAACGTTATCGAATTACATACACTAGAAATGATAAGGAGCTGCTTTAATTATGACGAAACAAGATTTATCTTTATCTGTATTTACCAATGAAAATTATAAGAATCTTCGTTACACATCATCTAGTTTTAGAAATTCTATGTATGATGAATTAGAGGTTAATAAAAGTCGCTTTAAAAACTGTAATTTTAATGAAGGTATTTTTAAGAATATAGAAGCAATTTGTAATTGTAAATTTACAACATGTGGGTTTAATAATTGTATTTTCGAAGATGTTCATTTTTATAAAAACCAATTTAAAGATTCAACATTTGTGAATACACCATTTGATCAATCCGTATTTAATAATACTTTATTCCAAAATGTAATGTTCGATAGCAACCTCATTCGTAGCGTAAAATGGACTGATATTATTTTTAAAAACGTTTCTTTTAAAAATGTAGAAATTGAAGGAACAACATTTAAAGATGTAAAATTCAAGAATTGTGAGTTCAAAAATGTAATTATTACTAATTCAACTATGTCGCAAAAGTTAATGAATGAATTACAAAAACAAGATGTTACTTTAGAAGATATAGACACTTCTATTTAACATTCATTAACTTGATCTTAAGAAAATAATTTAAGCTCATAGTTAAACATTCACTCGTTTAATGCTATTAGATATTTCGAATCAACTACATATCATTCTTTATATAGTAAAACGGTCAACTCCACTAAAAAATGGAATTGACCGTTTGTTTTAGTTTTATCAATAACGTCTCAATGATTTAAAATAATTGAACTATAAATACTAAAATAATGACAATGGGCATGACGAACTTAATTAAATAATACCACGGTAAAAATAGGTTGAATTTGTCTTTCCCAAAGCTTTCTTTTAATAATTTTTTATCTAGTAATTGGCCAACCACCAATGTTGTTCCTAATGCCCCTAATGGCATAAGAATATTAGATACAATAAAATCCATATTATCAAATATAGTACCAGCGCCAAAACGCAAATGACTTAGACTACTAAAAGATAATGTTGCTGGGATACTAATGATAAATACAAGTATACTACCTATGATTGCCACTTTTTGTCTTTTACTATTATCATTTTTAGTAAAATTCGATACATTTAACTCTAATAATGATATAGAAGACGTTAATGCCGCAAATAAGAATAATAGTAAAAATATAAAGTAAAAGAATGTACCAAAAGTCATTTCGCTAAACACTAGTGGTAAGACCTTAAATAATAAGCCAGGGCCTTCTTGAGGTTGGTAACCAAATGTTTTAAGCGCAGGAAATATAGCTAATCCAGCCAAGACAGAAATTAAAATATTCATTACGACAATTGAAAGTGCTGAAGACTTTATCGTCATATTTTTAGGTGCATAACTTGCATAAGTAATCATTCCGGTTGTACCTAGAGACAGCGTAAAAAACGATTGCCCTAACGCAAATAGTACCCCTTGAATAGACATATCTTCAACTCGAGGTTGCAGTATATAACGTACACCTTCTAAAGCACCTTCTAAAGTTAAAGATTGTGCTACAACAATAATTAAAAAGATAAATAATAGAGGCATCATTATTTTAGAAGCTTTTTCTAAACCTTTTTCAACACCTAACATAACAATTACCATTGTTATCAAAATAAATATGCCTTGACCTAAAACAGTCAACCATGGATTACTAATAATTGTTTCAAATTGAATATTTGTCAGCGTACTTGATTTAAAAATCGCGATTTGTGCTATGACATAACCTATATATATAATAATCCAACCACCAATAACACTATAAAAACCAAATAATATAAATACGGCTAAATTACCATTCCACCCGATAATATTAAGCCATTTCTTTCCCGTTAATTTCTTATATATTTGCGTTGTATATGTACGCCCCATTTTACCTACCGTAAATTCCATAATTAACAGTGGTAGTCCTACAAATATAGTAAAAATTAAAAACATTAAAAGAAAAGCGCCACCGCCATATATACCTGCCATATATGGGAACTTCCACATTGCACCCAACCCTATTGCAGAACCTGCGCTAGCTAATATAAAACCGGTAGACGTTTTCCATTGTGAATGACCACTCAAATTACCAACTCCCTTTAAAGCGCTAAAGTGTTAAAATGCTTAAGTCCTACTCTATCATGAGTTTATTTTATGTGCAATGTACCTATATATTGTCAGAATAATGAAATACACATTTTTTGATATTTATGGATTGTTGCTGTATTTTTATTCAAAATCATAAGTAATGTGTTGTCCCTCTGTCACTTCTTCAATGTCTAGACTTTCAATGTGATCAACATTAATATAATGTACAACATCTTTTTTAATATATAAGTATGCCAATTCATCAAATTCATCTATGATTCGCGATACACATGTATCGTAATCAGGACCATTTTCAAATGTTTTAAATTCCGTATATGTTTTTCCTGATACAGTTGTATAAGTTAATAAAAATGTACGTTTCATATTCCTACACTCCTTTATTTACTGAAAAATTGGATAATAGATTGTTCTACTTTGTATGCATAATCACCGTATGTCATAAGATGACCACTTTTTTCAAATTTGAGAAGTTCTTTATCTTGACTATTTACATTATCATAAATGTATTGCGCACTTTGAGCATATAATGGGTCATCTTCTTCGCCATACATAATATTCACTGGTACTGTAATATTTGTAAGACAAGCCATAATTTCATCAATTACACCTTGAAATACTTCAATTTCTTTATCATAGGACAAGATGGTTTCCATTTGATGACGACGCTCCTCTTCGCTCAAACTCAAAATTTCATTCATTCGATGCCCATACCTTTCAAGACGCCAAGCAATCTCGCTTTCACGCTTTTTATGTGGGGCTGACATCACAGCTATACGTTCTAAATTAAAATGTTCAGCCAACCTTAAAGTAAATAATCCACCTAATGATACGCCTGTCACATTAATTCTGCTATATCCTTCATTTCTTAAAAATTGATATGCTGCAGTAACTTGTTCCCACCAATCATTAATATTGTGTTTAGTAAATTCCTTAAGCGGCAAACCGTGGCCTGGATAACTAGGCACGTAACAGGTAAACCCCTCTTCATTTAACTGTTGTGCTAAATGTTTTACATCACGTACAGTTCCCGTAAAAGAATGTAATAACAATACAGCTTGTTGACGATGTCCTTTTAAGTAGATTGATTGTGGTGATTTAACTTTCATTTTTACATTCACTCCTATTTATGTAGATGTTGATATAAAATAGACGCCCTGCGCTCTCAAGACCGTCTAAAAATTGATATTTAAAAATTTTTCAAGCTACTTTCACTTACTTTTCCGCCAAAAAAAATTTAGTAAAGGTGACACTAATATAAATAACGATACCCATATAATCGCTAAACTTACGCCTCCTACAACGTCAGAAAAATAGTGTGCATGAAAATACAGTCTACTTATTAAAACGCTAATCCAAAATACAATACTTAAAATTGTGATTATAAATTTAAAAGCACGCTGTCGGATTAATGGGATAATAATGATCATAATTATTAAAAAGAATAACGTATTAATATTAGAATGCCCACTAGGAAAAGACCATCCTGTATCAATACTTAAATGATTCTCAGGCCTTGACCTTTCAATCGTTTGCTTAATTAAATAATTAATCAATGCGCCACTAGTCATCGTTATGATTAGCCATATTGCTTGTTGAACCTTCTTGTAAAACATGAGTAGCACTGCAATAAGGATAGCCACAATTAATATAGTCTTAACATCACCAAAGGTAGCGCAAAACGTCATTATGTTGTTGATGAAACCATGTCCAAACACTCTATTAGGATCCCCAAATTGTTTACTAAACCACTCTTGCACGCTAAGATCAACCATTCCCAACCACTGATTATGCGCTAGCACATGAGTAGCGATAAAGCTTAAAAGAATAATCATGCATATTAAAATTGGGATTATCCCTTTTGCTATATTCATATATTTAAAATTCATATCAACACCTATTTCTTTAATATGGTTCAGTTAAGTTATTTTGTCTTCTTTTGAATACGAAATATGTCTTCGCACCTCAAACATAATCATTCTTTCTCATTTTACACTATATCAGTGTTTTATCATTAATTTTACTTAACAAACATTTACTTGAATACTTTAAATGTCTTTAAAATATCATACTCATTACATATACAATAATGTATAATGTGATTTAACATAAAATATAATTTTAATGAGGAGGCGACATATTGTTTACTAAAAAAATATTGATTTATATTGCGCTCCTTATTACCTTAATTCGTTTTTTTATTCCATTACATCCAGACTTTGATACGTTGTTAGTATGGTTGTTTATTCTTTACATAGTTCCAATTATTTTATGTATCATTGGCTTTAAATCAGATAAACTCATCGCTACTATGATTATGATTCCAAATTTAATGGGTATAGGTTATCGTCTATTCATCTTCTTTAATGACTTTTTGCATTTAAAATAAAACAGCACTATCTATTAAAGATAGTACCGTTAAATAATTTATTACTCATGTAATGCTTTATCAAAACGATCTTCCAACTTAAAAATCATTACGCGTTCACCGGTTATAGTACTTAAATCACTATGAAAACTTTTCACATTAAGTCCAGTCAAATCTTTAATAATGCGACTCAAGTCCTCTTCACCAGACTCTACAAGTTCAGAACGTGTACGTTTAATATTTAAAAGCCCTTCATTTGTTTTACACACGCGATATTCAGCAGGTGTCAAAATGCCTTGTAAACTAACAATCACCATATCACGAAGAATGTCTGTTTTTACAGACAAAGAACCTCTCCCTAAAAAATCTTTTTCCCATTGCGTAATGGCTTTACTAATTTCAGATTCATAAATACCTCTCGTCTTTTTCATAACTGGGCGACTCCTATTTCTTGATTACTTATAGTTTAACATTAAACTGAAATAATCAAAAAACTTAATTTCTTCTAATGAATCTTTAATTGTTAATCTCACCGAGTATTTTCTACCAGTCTTTCCAACTATTATTTTCATCAATACTAGCAAGTCTTATCCATTGATGATCAACCTTTTGTCTAAAATGATCATGATGTTTTAACAAACGTTGAATATATGCATCTGGCGCTTGAATAACAATTAAAAGCCTAATAGGTGTGTGATACGCCTCTTTATCATTCAGCATTACTGACTGCCATGGTAAGCCATACATTAAATCACTAGCATTTCCTTGCATGACACCTACACCACTTGTCACAGTTTGCGTTGTTTTACTACCGCTTCCATAATAATGAGGTGCCACAGTTGAGGCGTAGTATTGTAAATTAATCCATTGTGCTACTAGTGCCGGCCCAGAAATAATTGTATTTAAAATCTCACCGTCTTCATCCTTTGTCCAATCATAATTATGAAGAAATGCCCGTCCCTCTAAGTTACTATTTTGGGTGATTTGTCGTTTCCCAATAATGAATTCAGCATTTCGTGCTAGGCCCCATTCTGGACGAACCTCACTCCAATCGCTAGCGTGACGATGCGCTTCAGCTTTAGGATTTTGGTCAGTTTTTTTTATATTTGGCAATGATGCCAAACGTTCTAAATTAGCTTTATAACTTACTTTTGGCATCACACGCTTAAGTTCGTCAAAGGCATTTTGAGCTTCTGTAGTTAATGGTGGAACATAAATATACTTTAACTCATCAACTGACGTTTGATGTTCAGCAGCTATAAACACTGTATGTCTTGGAATATGGATTCCTTCCATCACTAATCCACGTCTAACATTTTCTTGATTACACATTACTGCTAATAATTTCGCATTGAATCCACTCGAGACACCGCCGCAAGCACCGCATTCTAATGAAGCATGATAGGGATTATTATGTGATTCACTACCGTGTCCGCATAGAACAATAAGTGGTGCAAAATCATCTGTTAAGTCCATTAATTGTAATGCTTTTTTGGAAAATTGAATCTGTTCCTCTAAAGTAAAGCCGATAGGTAGTTTTGAATACGCATCTTGCTCACGCTGAATAGTTAACTTACCTGTTGGTTTACGTAGCCATTTTTGTGAGAATCGATGCACAATACGTTGTGCTTTTTTAGGAAAAATTGTGTTAGCTATAGTCGCAATACTTAAAAAAGGACCACTTAATTCTGGTAAAAGTAAACTTGGCAAGACGTTGTTTTTCATTAATTTAAAGTTATAAAACATAGATGTAAGTGTATGTTGTTGTTGATTATAAATTTTCATTTCATGTTGATCAGCATATTCTTTAATACGATATGCAGGTTCTACCATCACTGGTAAAGATGGATGTGCAAATTGCTCATCAAGTACTTCTTTTTGAATTGGCAGACCAAAGAACCCAGCAATTCCTATTGTTTCAAAAGGACCTTCACTTTCTAAATGTCTTCTAAACGGTTCGGATCGTACATCAATACAAAACGCAAGTTGTACTTTTGCTTTTGCTTGATTAGTATCTTCGGTTGGAACACGATAAACTTCATCAACCAAGCGACGTTCATGCGTTTCTTCCCATGCATCTAACCATAACTTTTTAAAATAAAACGGGCTGAATCGTGTCCCCAATTCAATGTATGCTTGTTGCTTTTTAGTTGATAGATTTAACCACTGCTCAACATTCATTTGTATGTTAAATAGCAAATAACGTATTTGCTCTAACTTTTTTTGAAGATATATAGATTTTTTTAATAAGGTTGTATGGTGGTCCTTTAAAAGTGCCATCTCAATTGAGAGACGAATCGCAACATAGTCTGTTAATAAGTAATCATCATTACTATGTGTCTGTGACCGATGATACATGATTCCTGCCCAACCTGGTAAAGATAATAAATGACTCTCAATATATGATTGTCGATATTCTTCTTTTACCCCTAATTCTTGAAAGGCGTACTCTATTGCTTCGGTTGCTTGATTTGGCAGATGTACTAAAGTAAGTCGCTGTTTTTTTGTGAATAGCGGATCATGTTTAACTAAACGTTGCCAAGCATGATAGAACCCTTTTTCTCTTTTTGGCATGGTCCAACTTGATTGAAAGTCATCAACATATAATTTAGACCACTTAATCATATGAGCATCTAAAACATCAATAAGTCGTGTACCTTCCTTTGTGAAAACACTAGCACTTTGCGCTATCACATCATCTTTTTTCTTATAATCCTTAAAATAAGTTTGCACCCATTTTTCCAGTTTCTCGTTATCTTTTGTATCAAAGTAACCTTCTTCAATCGTTTTTAAATTTTTCGCTCTTTGAATATATGTGTTGATATCACTGTCAGATAGTGAACTATTATTATAATGCGCACGAATTTCATCCAACCGTTCTTCAAATACTTTTAAATCTATTTCTTTATTACTAATCGCTCTGTGAATGGAAGACGCATTAGGATAAATGTCAATATCCCCTATACTTTTTAACCAATGTGCCACTTGATCAAACGAAGCATCTTCTAGCCCCTCCCACGGATTACGTGCAGCAAATGTTGAAATCGGTGATAAAGGGGTAATCACACGTTTAGCCTGATTAACTAATTCATTGATATCTGATTGAAGCATAATTTCTATCCTCCTTTATTAAAATCTTTTTAAATATGAGGGATGACTTTCTATAGATTGGGTTTTAGCCTCTCCTACTTTAATAAGCCACAGGTATAACTTCGCAAATGCCTTTGATTCTCTTCGCCGTGCTACCCATATGCTTAACATACTGCCGAAAACTAAAATAGCAATCGATAGAATAATACTTATGAGTGGTGGTGAAACAATATAAATATCAACAGTACTTAATGTCGTGAAGAAGTAATGATGCGTAATAATATAAACAAGTGCTACAACAATAATCATACATATTCCGATAATTCTTCCGATGAGTCCATGACTAAAAGCAACTAATTGATTCCATGACACCATTAACGACCAAGCTAATATAAGAGCGCTCAATACATCATAGGCATGTCTATCACTATTCAACCAAAATATTATCGCTATAAGAATAGCTAGTAGACGACCAAATACAAGCCATCCATATGACTTTTTAACAGATGGAGGCGTAGGGATGTTAAATCTTTTAACAACAGAACCCGATTGTAGAAATAATGTCGCTTTAAACACGCCATGCAATATTAAATGTACTATCGCCGCAGAATATGCTCCAAGCGCACATTGTACTAACATAAAACCCATTTGACTTATCGTAGAACCTACAAGTTGTCTCTTGTAATCAACATGCACAAGACTGATTCCAGAACCTAACAATACTGAAATGCTTGCAATAATTAATAACAGTGAAATGGCTATTTCGTCATTAAATACCGGAGAAAAGCGTGTAAGAATCACGCCACCAGCATTAACAATACCAGCGTGCATAATAGCTGAAACTGGCGTAGGCGCAGCTACAGATTCAATAAGCCAGCCTTGAAATGGAAATTGTGCCGCCGGAATAATCACTGCTAGAACAATAAGTAAATTGATACAGAGACGCATTCCATAATTGATTGCATTATCATCTGACATATTCGAATGAATATACCAATCTCCTGTAGCGATATACAATAAAATGACAGCAATCAATAGCGACAACCATGCCAATGTAAATGACCGAGCTGAAATTCTTGCCGCTTCCCTAGGTACCTTCCATAATTTGTTAACTTTAATGAGACGTGTTAACACAAATAATGTTGCCCCCCAAAACATGGTCATTAACCTTAAGTCTCCACTTAACCATGCCAATGAAGCAAATGCAGTAATTAGTGTAAGAAACGGAAAATATTTACGGTAATGCATGTCACCAATTAAATAACGCATAGAAAACTTTTGAATGATAAAGCCTAAAGTCAAAATAAATGTCATCATCAACCAAGTAAGATGATCAACTACAAAAGGTCCAACATTCACCCTTTCACCGAAAAATATTAATCCACTTAATACCGCAATGATAGGTAAAACAAGTAAATATATATGAAATTTAATATATTGAATGGGTACTTGATGATTCAAAAATATTAATCCACTCAGTATAGCAATGACAAGTGTGATAAAAAACATAAACAAAACAAACTCTGAACTTAACATTGCGTATCCTCCATCTCAAAAAATATTTAAAACATAACAAAAAGCCTACAATAGCCAACCTTTCATATATGTCATAATGAAAGAATTTAAACTATTGTAGGCTTCAATTTAACTCAAGTGTTTCGTACTTTTATCCTCAATATGTATATAAATCTTACGGAGTATAAATAAATCGTACACTTTATTTAAATAAGCTGCCTATATCATTTTGTAGTAAAGTAAGAACTCTTTCCCCTCTATCAATCAAGGTTACTCAACCTAAAATTGCTAAAGCAAGACTTAGTTATTACCTTTTCGAATAATACTATTAATATATTTTAAATGAGCAAGAGTGTCAATGGTTACGCTTCTCAAAATAAGACTGAATTAATCATATAGTAATGATTATTGAAAGCTTAATTACTCAAAGATCCTTTTGTAAAGCTTATGTAAACAGTATAAAGACAAAATAACACTTAGGAATAACTCACTGTTGAGTGAAAAACATAAATCATTCACTTAAGACATTGATATTTTAATTTAGGGACTATGCACATATTTAATTCAAATTCCAGTTACACTATAGATAACAAATTAGTAAGGGAGGTCATTTAAATGGCAGATGTAATCGCTAAAATTGTTGAAATTGTTAAAGGCTTAATTGATCAATTTACTCAAAAATAATATTTAAAAGTTAAGTATTTTATAAGTTAGCTTTTGAATATTCAACAACCATCTCTAAATACATTTCCCTTTTGAAAGGAGGTCATGAACATGAGCATCGTATCAACTATCATCGAAGTCGTTAAAACTATCGTAGACATCGTTAAAAAATTCAAAAAATAGTCTACATTCTACATAGCCACCATCTTTTACGATGGTGGTTTTTTATGTCTATTTATTTTCAGCTCGCTTAAACACCTTTAACCAACCAACATTTACTTCTCTTCATTATTGGATAACTTTTCAAAATAAACTATTGTAATGAATATATTTTTACTTATAATGGTAAACACGGCATCACGTTTATTAAAACAACGATGACTATTGATTCATTTGGTAAATAACGACATCGAAAGGATGGACAAAATGAAGAAAGGTTCAATTTCCAGCTTATTATCAATTATTGTCACGCTCATTAGTATTTTTATATGTTTTACAACCATGTTTACGAACATCTATAACAACACTGACTTTAACTTTTGGTATTTCCCAGGAGCAATTATCTTTGTTATCTCAATTATTATTAATATTATAGCAATGTTTAAAGGTAATAAGACGTTAAACATCATCCTATTTTTTATTAACTTTTTTGCCTTACTTATCTTTACCACACCATTTGCAATCGTTTAAATGTTATTTTTAACTGCAAAATAGTAAGGCACGAGTCATATCACATCTTCGCCCGTAGAAATTTTTTGCAACTAATAACTGATTTTAAAAATACGTCGATATTAATATTTTAGGTTTCATTATTTAAGTGGGCAAGCGTCTCTAAATTCAGAGGCACTTGTCCACTTTATTTTTCACGTGAAACAGCACAGTATATTCATTCGTATTACATTTTCCTTTAAAATGATGAATCAATCAGCTACATTCTTTGATCATAAGTCCACTGATACGGACTATCTAGCAATCGCCAATCTTCATCAATCTCATCACTACGAATTAAACATGCATCTAATTCCCGGGAAATTTTTTCTTGATCTAAATCCGTACCAATAATTACAAATTGCGTTTGACGATCTCCATATTCGATATCCCAATCTTCTGCTACATCTTGACGTGCTTCCAAAATAGCTTCCTGCTGACGCTCACTCATTGTTGCCACCCAGTATGTAACGGGGTGAATATTACAAGATGAACCAGCCTGTGATAATAAACACGCTACATCATTATACTGCGCTAGCCATACAATCCCTTTTGTTCTTACAATATTTTCTGGCATTTGTTCTAGCCATTGATGAAATCTTTTTGCATGAAATGGTAATCGTCTAGTATAAGCAAATGATGTAATCCCATACTCTTCTGTTTCCGGCGTATGTGTCGCATGTCCTCCAGCTGTTAATTCTTTGATCCACCCAGCTGACTCACTTGCCTTCTCAAAATCAAATAATTGCGTATTAAGTACATCTGATAATTCCACTTTAGCATTTACTGTTTTAATCATTTTAGCTTCGGGTTGCAATGCACGTAATACATTTTCTAATTTTTCTAAAGCTTCGTCGCTAATCAAATCGATTTTATTGATAATCATTACATCACAAAATTCTACTTGATCAATGAGTAAGTCAGCAATAGTACGCTCATCTTCATCATCAACACTTTCATCACGGTCTGCCAATAAATCTTCACTACGAATATCATTAACAAAGCGATTCGCATCTACAACCGTCACCATTGTATCTAATCGACATATAGAGGTTAAATCAATACCTAATTCTTCATCTATGTATGAGAACGTTTGAGCTACCGGCACAGGCTCAGATATCCCTGTTGATTCAATTACAATTTGGTCGATACCCCCTTTGTGAACTAAGCGCTCGACTTCTCGTAACAAATCGTCTCTTAAAGTACAACATATACATCCATTAGAAAGTTCTACTAATTTCTCATCTGTTCTAGATAAGCCGCCACCTTGTGCTACTAAATCCTTATCAATATTAACTTCACTCATATCATTGACTATAACAGCAATGCGACGCCCTTCTCTATTTTTTAAGATATGATTAAGCAATGTCGTTTTGCCCGACCCTAAATATCCACTTAATACAGTTACAGGTATTTTCGCCATTTCAAGAACCCTCTCTTTTGTAAATAGTAATTATTACGTTTTACATTCTATAGAAAGTTCCTTCTTTTATCAATACTCAATTTTTTAAAAATCGAATAAACGTTATTAAATAAAAAAAGCTAGTTGGAATCATTATAAATTTCCAACTAACTAAGATTAAAATATTACAATTATATATGTTCATCTAAAAAGTAATTAAATACCCAAATGATACCATTGAGATGGTCTTTTACCTCTGCATGATAGGCATTAAAAAAAGTTTTATTGAGTTTCACTTTAGCATGACCACCATCATCAATTAACCTTTTATAGACACGCTCCAACTCTTCTAATGAATCACATTCAATAATAAGATGAGGATTTTTAGAAACGGGATGCTTATGAAACGTATCGGAGAAATGAACGAACGTTTCATCACCAATAATAAGTTGGGCATGATAAGTTCGACCATCTTTCCCCATAAGTATTTCTGTTTGAGCGTTAAATACATCTTTGTAATAACATAAAGATTTATCTACGTCCTTAACGTAAATAAAGGGGCTTACATTCTTCATAATTTCCTCCTTTTTTTTATTTATTAATACATTTAGACACACTTTCATTAATTTAAACTAATCATTTTCGGGATTATTGCAAATTAATACAATAAAACCACTCCTCAATGGAGTGGCTACTTTTCTATATTTTAGGTTCGCCGTTGACTAGCACACTATTTAAAAAGTTGAGAAATTGTATTACGAATTGAATTGAATCGTTCATAATCTACATCTCCTCTCAATACTTTTTTAACACTTTCATTATAAAACGTTTATGCTTCAACATACTAAATTTGCCTAACTGTATATTTTTCATACTCAAGTGTCAAATAAATGGTGTGATATTATTTTGTTCAACTACATTTCTTCTAATATTTAAGAATTGCACGCATACATATTAACAAAAATATTTTCTCTAACTTTAAATAGAAAATATTCTGTTCATTTTATGTATTCACATAATCGTAAAATCATCTATGACTTTGATCAATTTTCAAATCGCCTAGTCTTAGCGCTCATCATTGTATACTCAGTTATGTCGTTGTGTCCCGTTCTAACATTTGCTTTTTAGTAATAATGGGGTACTTTTTGAAAACAATAGACCCTACAATACCAGCAATAGTTCCTATAATCGCCATAACCACACCATAGATAATCACTTTCGTTAAACTATTAAAACCAAACATCACTAAAAAACCTGCAATAGGTGTAGCAGTGCCAGTTGCATTATTAATCATACCTGACCATGCAATTATAATACCGGCAATTGCCCCACCAAAGAAATTAGTGACATAAATAGGAATAGGATTAGCGGAAACAATATCAGCTTGAGAAAGCGGTTCGATTCCAACTGAAATGGTTGATTTACGGTCTCCCAATTTCAAACGATGGAACAATGCACTATTCATAAACGCGGAACTAAATGCGGCCATGGCACCTATGGCCATAGGCACACCCGTTAAACCAAGCAATGCAGTGAGAGCCATTGAACTTAATGGAGCAGTACCTACTACTGTAATAATACCTCCCAATACAATTCCCATAATCAACGGGTTAGTGTCAGTACTACTTTGTATAATATCCCCAATTTTAATTAACGTGTTATTAACCACTGGCGTCAATCCAGTAGCAATTAATCGAGCAATAGGGACAAGTATAACAATTGAACCAATTAAATCAATACCGTCTGGTACATATTTTTCTGTATACTTCATCATATAACCTACAATATACCCAGCGAAAAATCCTGGTAATAAATCCATACCTCCACAAGCTGCCCCAATAACAAGTGCATAAACTGGGGATACGCCAATCGCTAATGCGGTTAATCCAGCCGCAGCCACACCACCTAAACCTCCAGCAGCATCTCCTAATTCTTCTAAGAATTTAATACCAAATACTTGTCCACCCACATATTTATTGAAAGCTTCAACTAAAAACGAAGCAATTGCCGCATTCGCTAAAGCACCCATCGCTTTCATCCCACTAGGTGCCTTGTATGTAAATAGAGTAAAAATAACTAAAACTAGGATTAAAAATAAAGTACCTATAAGTAAATCCATATCAAACATTCCCCCATTTCATTAAAATTTTCAGATTTTTTAGAAAACAACTATAAAATACATAGTACCAAAAAAATATACCTTTGAGGAGAATTTTTTGAAAAATAGAAAATATTTATTAAATTTAATAAAGTTAAATAGTAAAAATTGTAGCAAGCGAGTCATTTAGTTCGATGATTAATCAATCTCTATTATATACATTTGATTCTTTTTAATGCGCTTGAACAAAACATTATCAAATCGATTTCTTAATAAAGTTGATTCTCTTATTAAAATGTTCAAAACGAAACTAAAATATGCAATCATAAACCCATATCACATAAAAAAAGCTAGAAACACTTTTGTTTTAGTATTTCTAGCTTTTAAAATGATTATTTTGTTATTCCCACTCATGCATAAAATCTATTTTTAAATATTTCACACACGATCAAAACATTTATATATCAACGTTTATTACTTACTTTTGAATATATTCATGTTCATACATGTGCCCCTTATTTTAAAATCATGACCTTTTTCTACCCTTTTTTATTTTCTTATCATTCTTCTGATTTCCTTTTTTTGAAAAACATATCATAAATAAATGAGATTACCGCTAGTATAATCCCTACTGTTAAAAGTCCATTTAATCCATTATCACTGTATACATTAATAATGTTTAACGAACTTATTTTGTCAGCAAGCCTATTAGTTATATGTATATTAAGATAACTTAGTAAAAATGTACCTATAAAAAAGATAGCTATACTGAATATAAAATTGCCTAATGCTTTCAAAAATCTACTCATTCTTGTTCTCCTTTTTAACTTTGGCTATTAAAATTAACATCATTATCAACGGAAACCCTATAAGCAAGTAAATCATTATAACAACCTCCTATTTATATTTAACATTACTGTATTAAATGAGAATTGTTGATTCAATAACAATATAATGTTGCCGTTTCTCACTACCTCACATTATGGGTGAACGAATCGTTATCCTATATATTAGAAGCGTAACTTATTCATGGCGTAATGTTTATCATTATCATAAAACTACAACGCCATTCCTTATTGCAAAACAGAGCGTTTCTCAGCACACAATAATATGTTTGATTTCAGTCTATATTACTCGTTATAGTAATCCAATCCATGCATAAATAAGCTATTATACCTATTGGTATTCCAAATAATGGCGTTGTAAATATATACTTGCTACGAGTATGTTTAGTAACAATGTTCAAAATTCATCGGATTGCCATTTTTTATTTAATAAATACTCCCACATATCTTTTATACTCATATGATAACCACCTTTGTTATTTCTACTGAAATCACACTTATTATTACATGTATCATAATGTTATTATTAATCAAATAGGCAAATGATTGATTTTAACTAGTAAATTTATATAAATTTACTTATTCCCAATGCCACATAAAAATCGCTATTCTAAGAGTGACATTATAAAAGATTTATTTAACTTGACCGTGTGTGTTAAATAATTTAAATCTTTCAAAGTTAATTTTGACTAATCAATTAAATCTAATTTCTTATCAATTTCATTTGTTGATATCTCATTTTTAATACAAAAATTAGTAATTACTGAAAAAGTACATTCTTTAATATCATTACATTTGTCATCTTCGTTTCGTAAACCTCCACTTTTTTATTACTTTCAAATGTATTTATTGGATATATTAGTAAAACTTAAATGGAAATTATAGACTTTCCATCAATTAGAACAATTTATTATTATTAATAGGTTTTAAAAATCCAAAATTAAGTAGTTGAACTAGACCTAAAAAAGACATAAATAAAAAATCAAGATCATGATAAGTGAGTTTATATCTGTTGAAGATAGTAAAATCTATATTAAAGAATTAAAAAATATATAATTATTCAATACTAGTTATGGCTATTTAAACAAAAAAATTTTAAATGGTGTATTATTATAAGGGTGAGTTAAAATTATGATAAAAGAAATTATCACTTCAATTTTAAATAGTATATTAAAGCAAGAAGAAATTTATTTAAATAATGATATTGAACAATTAAATGAGTTCAGAAAAGACATTATCCTAAAATGAAAACCAATTAAAATTATTTGCCAATCATAACAGTATCCAATCTCTTAAAGATATAAGATAAAATAAAAGACACTTACACACGATAACTATTCATTAATGAAAGTTAATTCATCAATTAAGGTGGTGGTTCTATCGAACAATATCTAATACACCATAGAAAAATGAATATAAAAGGTAATAAAAAATAGGGAGTTACTTATAAAATGAAAAAGTTTTTTATACTTTTATTAAGTAGTTTATTAGTTCTAACTGCATGTGGTAAGAATTATGAAATCAGTGATATTATAAACAAATTTAAAAATGAAGGTTTGAGTGTCGAAAACTTACGAAAAATGGAACGTGAAGATTTTGGTATGGCACCAATGAAAACTGAAAATGCTAAAATATTTACTGTTTCAGATGGTAAAAATGCACGTATTTTAAAATTTAAAAATGAAGATGATCTAAAAGAAATGAAAAAGTATTATGAAGAATTGGGTAAATCAAGTGCAGCGTTCTATTCACATGTATACATCAAAGATAAATTTTTAATACAGATGAATGGCGATATTGACGATCATGTATTTGAAAAGTATAAAAAAGCTATGAATGAGGCATTAAATTAAAGGAGAATACATATGAAAAAATTATTAGGTACATTATTTGCTGCTACACTAGTGTTAAGTGCTTGTAGCCAAGACGACACTAAGGAAGATGAAAATAAAAAGTCAGAAAATACTACTGAAAAGAAATCTGACGATAAAAAAGATAAGAAAACTAAAGAGGATAAAAAATCTGGAGAAGAAAAGAAATCTCAAGAAAAAAAGGATAACAAGTCAATGCAAGAATCTGCTACAAATGAACAGGTTCAATCTCAACAACAAACTAATAACAATCAGCAACAATATAGTGATGAATATTTAGCAAACAATTCTGTTTCTAATGATGATCAATTATCACCTGAAGAACAGCAGAAATACAATGAAAGTACTAACGAAAACAAGCAGAATAATCATGTTGACTTAAATTCATTACCTGCTACAGATTTTCGAACAGATTGGATGTCTGAATCTGGTCAAAAACAAGTGAATGATTTAGCAAACCAAAAAGATAGCGGTCAAATTTCACAATACGAATTTAATGATCGCGTATCTGATGTGATGAATAATGAAATAGATAATCAACAGCCATAATTGAAATATAGGGTAGCACGTCTACCCTTTTTATTTAGGAAGGGTAAACACGTAACATGAGAAATCCACCAATAAACATGGTGAAACTAAATATCGTTACTATGAGAAGTGTAAAGATTCACTCACAAACAAATGGCGACGTGTTAGCGTGGTATACTTAATAAGAATGATAAGAAGTCACAAAAAGAGGCTCAGAAGCGCTTAAATGAGGTGAGCATATAGAAGCAAAGTTAAACGATAAAGTACCTACTACACTTAAGTCACTAACATTCCATGATCATTTGATGAGTGGTTTGAAAGATACAAATTAACTTCCGGATCTAAACAATACACTGTTACATAGAGATTTTATATTCACTAACCATAGATGAAACCCTCTATCACTTACATCAATCAATAGAAAAATACAAATTGGTGCAAATAATGTAGGTATTGAAAAATATATAACGAGTCATACTAATGCGTCATAGTCACATATCATTATTATCACAATTAGGCATATCACTGCGTGCAATTATGAATCGTGTAGGTCATACAGACCATAAAACTACCCTACAAATATTTAACCATGTTACTGAACAAATTAGAAAAAATACAATAATAACTTATTAATAAAGAAAGAATTTTTAAATGAATTTTGTTATATATCCTTTATTATGTGGTCTATTTTGTGCTTTACTAGAAGTAATCGATTTATGGTATACAAAGAAAATAACTAAAACTCATTCAAGAGATTGGAAATTTAGTCCAAATTTAATTTGAATGATGTTTATATTCGGTGCAATTATAGGGATTATCTATGTTCTATTATTTAAATGATATATCCTAGTAGCGAGATAATCACTATATGGTTATCTCTATTTTTTGCGCTCAAGTGAAAACAAACTTCACACACCTCCTTTTTCCAATTTCAGAAGTACAAAAACAACCCCTTAAGCCTATACTTAAGAGGTTTCATTATTCTATGCTATTATTCCCACTCGATGATATGTATTTTTTACATGTGTTTTCTACTATCTATATACGTTGTTATATTAGAGTTTTATAGGTACTTCTTTTTTATAGATTGCTATTAATTTTTAAATAACGTATTCAAAACGTATTCAAATAAAAAACGTCACTCGAAAGTGACGTTTAACCAATATATTTAACTTGTCCGTATGCTAAGTATTAATTATTTATTTTCTTTTTTCTCAGTTTTACCTTTTTCAAAACAAAACACCCATATTGCCCATAAAACTAAAGGTATTATAAGAAGTAATAATGGTAGTGAATTTTTTCCATTCCAACCTTCAAACATTTTTTGAATAGTAAAATCATGATATTTATAAAGTCTTAATGCAAAACCAACAAATAAAATATAAATAAATAGGCTAGATGAATAAAAAATTGTGGGATGCTTGTCTTTAAAACTACAATTACATTTACCTACTTCACAATTACAATTTCTCATAGGCAATTTAGTAAGCTTACTAATAGCATTGAAGCATAAGAAAATAATTAAGGTTATTCCCAACATAACTAAAGATGAAAAAATAAGTAATTTAGGTATTGGTGTGGTGTTTAAATTTTTTCCAATCAATTGTATTTCTTGAAAACCACCAAACACACCAAAAATAATAGAAGCAAATATCCCTAATATTGCTACGAATTCTGTATAAATTTGATTTTTATTTTTATTAATCTCTTCAAGCCTATCTCGAGACCCTTTTATGTCCTTATTAATGTCAACAATTGTTCTTTTTACTTTGCTTAACTCTTCATCTTGCTCATTGTATAGAGATTGTTTTTGATTTATAGCTAAATCTAAGTGTTCTATAGACTTTTTTATTACTTTATACTGATTTGCCAAACATCCATCTTCATTGATATCTTTATTTTTAAATTTAACTTCGAAATGCTCATTTAAAGCTATTCTCAAAAATTGACCTATTTCATTTAATTGATCATTTTCATCATCAAAATTATAAGTCATCGCTGTGATAGAGGAATAATTTAACATTGAAGGCTCTAGTCCGTTGCTTTTTTCAATTAATCTATCTATATATTTAAGCCTATTTTGATTGAGTTCATCTATATCAGTGTTACAAAAAATTTGAATTATTTCATTTAATTCTTTATTAAATTCTTGACTATGCGGATCTAAATAATGACTTTTGAATTCCTCTTTCTTCACTGTACTGCCTCATTAATTATTTCTTCAAATTGATAACTTATATTACTTCTCCCATATTTAATATTAGCTTCATTAGCTCTCCATATTGGAGATTGATGACTCTGTTCCACTAAATCAAATGGATTTTGTTTTAACATCTTAACGATATTTTCATCAAGATTATTAAATTGTGTATTCATTTCGCCTCTTTCTAGAATAGGCGTGCTTCCATATTTACAGAATTTATTATATATCTCTTCATTTACAGGTCCATATCTCCATACTAAAAATGGTCCCGCTTCTTCATACATTTCTTTTAATTCATTTTGTTGCATTACATTATCTCTTACTAATTTTTCAAATGAGAAATATAATATTTTTTGTAACTGTAAATTAGTAATATTCATACTTTTATTATCTGCTACCGCTAATATATGATTAACTAAATTCCACATAATATCCGCCTCAATTCGTTTATACACAAAAATAACAGCGACTAAACGCTGTTACTGTGTATATGTTTACTGTATATCATACACAAAAACAGCATATAACTTTCTGTGTATTCGCCAAGATATGTTGCGTATATGCAACGCTTATATATAATATAAAACATTTTTGTACTTTTTACTATGCATTTATACAAATTTGTTAAGTCTATATAGAAATTATCGACACAAAGTGTTGTTTAAATAACACTTTTCCAAAACGATAAACTGACTATTCTTTTAATGTAAACGAAAAGTAAGCTTTTTATCTTTTTTAATAAATAGTCGCTTATTCCAAAATAAACATTTGTATATAACTCTTTCAAATAAAAAAACCAACTAATGTTGATCATTTTTGTTCACGTGTTAAATTACGAGTGTTTTGCTTTTTCAAAGCGATTATACGAAATAACTAATTGCATAAGCAAAATAAATGAAGCTATACCAATGAATAAAGGATTATTTGTTATTAAAGTAGTTATAAGAAAAATGGTGAAAAATGTAACAAAAATAGCTAATGATATTTTAAATTGTTTAGACATGATATACTCCTTTAAATTTTTATTATTCTTTACTACCAATAATAGCCTATTAAATTAATTTTGTAACTGACGCTTTTAAATTATCCACATGCGTTTATAATCCCTTATACACTTAGCTAAAGGCAGAGGCTATGCACTCAAAACAATCACTAATACTGTTTTGTAAAATTGGCGTGCATATTTGTCTGAAAGTTTCACTATCGCTCATCTTTACCACTCCTAACAAGAATATAATTAAAATTATAGATGCTAAAAGGTCAGAATGAGTGCTAGCAACTACCTCGAGCTAATGCCATTGGCTAAATATATAAAGGTTATTACTAATTAATTATACCACTTAATCCTTTTTTTAAACATTAAAGAGATCATTTAAAAATTCCAATTTAGTAATCTGTCTATTTATTTAAGGTATCAACAAAACACAAAACCTTTAACCACATTGCTAAATCAACAAGCTGATAAATGCTGCAATCCTAAATTAGGACTACACCCGTGTATTAACATATGCTTAAATTGAGAATGTGCCTACATATCGAAGCGGTTGCTATATTCAATTAGTAGCTACCGTCACAAATTGTTACATAAGCTCATGCACTAAAGTGGTGCGTCAGCTTACACGCTAAAATACTGTATGAGATGTATACAAATTTGTATATATCACTGTCCATATTTGGACTGTGAAACTCACTGCGCAAATCTGCGCCACGAGATCATACATCATAAATATATTTCGACTATAAGCTGCGTACTCATTGTAGGTACATAGCTTTTATTCCTCAGATTTGGGGAGTGATAATATCCCACATATTAAAATTTTCATTTTAAGCTGCGTAGCCAAATTGACTACGCACATCTATAAGTTAGATAACCGATATTTCGGTTTTCCAAAGTACCGTTTTGGTAATTCAGCTATTACAGAACTACATTTGAGCTTTCTAACTATATATTTAGACAAGCCACATTCAGCTTTTCAGAAATTAGAAAACGGATATTGTCGTTTTCTGAATAACCGTTCTGATATATCTACTAGTGCCGACATTTCGGCTGTATTCAGCTTAATTTTAGAGGACGAATATTTTCGTTTTCTAATGCACTGACATAGTGCGTCAGCATTTGTATTATTAATTAATACGCTCACATTTGAGCCGAGTAAATATATAGAGCTATTCAGTTCTATTATTGAACCCACATTTGGGCTGTGTATAAATCAATATCCCCAAATTTGAGGATATTAAGCTAAGTAGATAATACGTCCACTTACGGACACATTTAACGAAACCACATTGGGTTCGGTTATACACAAAAAGGTACCCCTAATTTGAGGCACCCTTTATTCTAATATCAAACCACTTACCTATTTTAAGGTACTGGTTACAAGCGTACTTTTAAATCTGTTTGTAACTTTATGAAATGTCAAGTTTTGACAAGTTAAAAAGACTACATCTAGCGGATACAGTCATTTAAAGGATACTCAATTTTGAGTAGTACATTTCAGTAGATAAGTTCATTATCTTTAAGAAAACTATAATTGTAAATGTTAAACATCTACTTTTGTGTTTATAAATCACACTTACATTTATTTTTTTATTTTAGTATTATTTCTGTATAATATCAAAGCAAGAGGAAACTCGTTTTCAACTCGCTTCAAAAACCCTCCTGATTTTTAGAGAAAAATTCTCTTATTTCATCGTCTTTAATAAAATAATATGCCATCTTTCCCTCTTTATAAAAATCAAGTACCTCATTTTTATATAAAAGTCTTAAATGATGTGAAGTTGAAGCAACACTCATTTTCAATATCAAAGAAATATCACAAACACACAACTCATCTTCTTTAATCAAAGATAATATAATTTTCAATTTCTTCTCATCACAAATCTTTTCTAAAATGTTAAGTAATTTCTTAGATTTATCATCTTCTAAAAAACTTAAAGCATTGTTAACTTTATCCTCATGTACACAGATCACATCACAAGCATTTTCATAACTCATATGAAATCACACCCTAAATTAAAATATAAATCCTAAAAACGTAAAAAAAGAGGTGACTATGTGCAATCACCTCTTTTTTGAGTTCAACGACATTTGCAAAATGTCGTAACGGTTAAGCGTTCAATTTGTAAGCATAACGTTCCATATAACAGCATACAAAGTAGTGCATCAATTCATCAGCATTTAATACCACTATCGTTAATTCTGCACCGCATGGCTTTGTATAGCGGACATAATGGTATAAATCATCAAATAAGTCTTTTTTAGCCTGTTTATCGCTCATATTGAATACTTCGTGTACATTAAGTCCTTTTTCTTCTAATCTCTTTGTAATCACGCCGAAAACGAATGTGTTCATGTATCATCACTCCATAATTTTTTAATATTCACATGAACACTAAAACACCGACACGTCGGTGTTTAATTATGTTTTCTTTAAACCAAAGTTAATGTATACGCCAAAATTTATTATACATTATCTAGTTGACTTATTAAAAATAAATGAAGGTTTGCATAGAAGGCTCGTATCAAATCAGCAAATCATTAAAGTTAATTATTGATTGTCGGATAAATATTTTTGTACCTCAGCTTTATCTTTATACCCATTCGCAAAAAATACAGCACACGGTTTATTAGAATTATCTAAATAAGTAATTGAGAATTTTCCTTCGTCTATATTTCCCTCAACTTCTGTACGACTCCAATCTTTAATATAACCCAATTATTCAAACCCATCATCATATTGATCAGACCAAAAGTAAGGAATAACATTAAACATCGAAGAAGAGCCTTCAATGATATTTTTAGCTACGTTTTTACCTTGGTTATATGCATTTTCCCAATGTTTTACATTAATTAAATCATTGTTATAAGGCCAGACTGCGCAGTCACCAACTGCATACACATCTTTCACACTAGTTTGACCGTATTTATCAACAATATATCCTTGGTTATTATACTCTATTTTCTTATTTCCAACGTTTTTAATTGCTTCAAAATTTGTTCCAATACCAATTATAAGTAGATCACAGTCTATTTTTAAGCCGTTATTCGTTACAATCTGTTCTATATTATTTTTACCTTCTATGCTTTTTATGGTGTCACCAGCAATAACATTTACACCTTTTCTTTCGTGCAATTGTTTAATGTAGCTTGAAGCTTGTTGTCCAATGACTTTACCTAATGGATATTTAGATCTAGAAATTAGAGTGACGTTTTGATTTAATCTAATCAGGCTAGCAGCCAATTCTAAACCAATAAATCCTCCACCAAGGATAACAATATTTTTACTTATTGATTGAACATTTCTTTTTATATTTACCGCATCTAAATAATTAGACAGATAGTTAACACCTGATACATTTTTAGTATTTTCTAACGTTCTAACTTTTGTGCCAGTTGCTAAAACTAAATTATTATAATCAATTGTTTCTTTGCTTTCTGTATTAATTTGTTTATTGTAAGAATCTATACTTACTACTTTAGTATTTAACGCGATTTCTATATTATTATCGTCATAAAAATTTTCTTTTTCTAATAATGGTAATGTTGTATTATTTAAGTCCTGCATCCATTCCTTTGTCAAAGGTGGTTTATCATACGGAAGCCGATTCTCGCTTTCTATAATTAAAATTTCACCTTGATATTCATTTTTTCTTAATTCCTTAGCTGTGAATACACCAGCTATTGATCCACCTACAATAACTGTTCGATTGCCCATCATTAAAATTCCTTTCTTTATAAGATGTGTTTATTAATAATGTCATGATTCCCTGTCACAGGGATAATTGTACCGGTTATATAACTTGATTTTTCTTCACATAAAAATTTAATAACATGTGAAATATCTTCACCATACTCTTTTCTGGGTATTGTAAAGGGATTCATTTTATTTTCTTCATCACTTATAGTTTTTTCTTTATCTTCTTCAAAAATATCGCCAGGAGACACAGTGTTAAAGGTAATACCATAATTAGCTTCTTCTCGGGATAATGTTTTTGACAAGGAAATCGCAGCTGTCTTAGCTGCAGCATACACACCTCTATGAACCCAACCCGGTAAATTTTGAACTTGA